>Ga0153982_1000012_pt1 | contig 227202 bp, 233 predicted proteins | sample TSGA066MetaG_FD_104743 | JGI IMG/M metagenome (GOLD analysis project Ga0153982, IMG submission 104743) | Attine ant fungus gardens microbial communities from Georgia, USA - TSGA066 MetaG | ecosystem: Host-associated > Fungi > Mycelium > Unclassified | place: USA: Georgia, Alexander Wildlife...
ACATCAACTCGTTCCTCGTTGTGTTTTATGACAATTTTCGGAAATTCCTTCTTATTGCTGAGAAACACTATTTGCAAAGTAAATAGATGTTGAACAGTACCTACTTGGTTCTCGGAGTTAAACGCTTCTGTCCCGACCTCATTTTTTAATAATCTGAACTGAATAAAATGTCCATTTGTTTTTGAATTTCTGGGTTTTCCAAGAATTCATCATAGGTTGTTTCTGCCCGATCAATGACCCCTTTATCAGAAACAGCAATAATTCGGTTCGCTAATGTTTGGATAAATTGGTGGTCATGTGAAGCAAAAAGAATTGAACCAGTGAAAGCCATCAACCCATCATTTAATGCAGTGATTGATTCTAAGTCTAAGTGGTTCGTTGGATCATCTAAAACTAAGACATTGGCTTTGGAAAGCATCAATTTTGAAAGCATGACACGCACTTTTTCGCCTCCGGAAAGAACATTGACTGGTTTTAGTACCTCTTCACCAGAGAATAACATCCGACCTAAGAAACTACGTAAGAACGTATTGTCATCTTCTTCTTTACCAGCAAATTGACGTAACCAATCTAAAATGGTTAATGGCTCTTCAAAGTCTTTGCTGTTGTCTTTTGGTAAATAAGCTTGGCTAGTTGTAACGCCCCAACGAACAGAACCTGTATCGGGAGTAATTTCGCCCATAATCACTTTGAATAACGTAGTCGTTGTAATATCTGAGTCAGCGATGAATGCCACTTTATCATCTTTTGTTAAGTTGAACGAGATATTATCTAAGATTTTTTTGCCATCAATCGTTACAGAGACATTTTCAACTTGTAATAAGTCATTGCCGATTTCACGTTCTGGTGTAAAACCAACGAATGGATAACGACGAGAGGAAGGTTGAATGTCATCTAAGGTAATTTTATCTAACATTTTTTTACGAGACGTTGCTTGTTTTGATTTTGAGGCATTGGCGCTAAAACGAGCGATAAAGTCTTGTAATTCTTTGATTTGTTCTTCTTTTTTGGCATTAGATTGTGCTTGCAATTTTGTCGCTAGTTGGCTTGATTCCAACCAGAAATCATAGTTACCAACGTAAAGTTTGATTTTACTAAAGTCTAAATCTGCCATGTGAGTGCAGACTTTGTTTAGGAAATGACGGTCATGGGAAACCACGATAACGGTATTTTCAAAGTTGATTAAAAATTCTTCTAACCAATTGATTGAGCGAGTGTCTAAACCATTTGTCGGCTCGTCTAATAGTAAGACATCTGGTTTGCCAAAAAGAGATTGAGCTAATAATACTTTGACTTTTTGACCAGCTGTTAATTCGCTCATTTTTTGATCATGTAATTCTTCTGGAATGTTTAGCCCTTGGAGTAAAACAGCTGCTTCAGGTTCTGCTTCCCAACCGTCAAGTTCAGCAAATTCGCCTTCTAGTTCTGCGGCACGAATCCCATCTTCATCTGAAAAATCTTCTTTCATATAGATAGCATCTTTTTCTTTCATTACTTCGTAAAGACGTTTATGTCCCATAATTACAGTTTCTAAAACAGTGTAGTCTTCGTAGTCAAAGTGATTTTGTTTCAGCGTCGCTAGTCGCTCATTAGGACCCATTGAAACCACGCCAGTTGTCGGTTGAATCTCACCTGATAAAATTTTAAGAAACGTTGATTTTCCTGCACCGTTTGCGCCGATTAAGCCGTAACAGTTGCCAGGAGTAAATTTAATATTCACTTCTTCAAAAAGTTTACGATCTGGAAATTGTAAACTTACATCATTAACAGTAATCAATTGTTTTCCTCGCTTTTAATATATTCTTGAACCTCTCTGCATTATATCGGCTACAGAACCTTTTTTCAAGGAGTTTCAATCTTTTTACAGAAACGAATAAAAAGGTGGGTTTTTTATAGAAAAAAGGCGCTTTTTTAAAATGTTTCATGTGAAACAGAAATTTTTTTCATGAAAGGGTTTTTAGTGTATTTTTTTAATGATACACTGTATCATGTAAATTAATTAGTGTATCGATTAAAGGAGCCATCAAAAATGAAGCGGATTGAAAAAATCTATCAATATGTTAAAGAGCAAACGAAGAATTTAACGCCAATGACCTTAACAAGTGATGCGGGAGTCACGACACAAGAAATTTCAGAACGTTTAAACATTCAGCGGACCAATGCTAGTAAAGATTTGAATCAACTGGTTCGTGAAGGGCGCTTGAAAAAATTATCTGGTCGACCAGTAAAATATGTCGCGCAGGTGGCGTTTCAGCATCGACCATTAACCAAGCCAGTTAAAAGTTATCGGGAAAAATCAATGGATCACTCCACAAAAACTTTTATCGAACCATTGGTTGAACCAGTAGTCACGACAAGTAAAACCCCAGAAGTTGAAGATATTTTCAAAAAAATTATCGGTTCAGCTGGAAGCATGAAAACGCCGGTTGAACAAGCCAAAGCAGCGATTTTATATCCGCCAAAAGGCTTGAATTGTTTAATTACTGGACCAACAGGTTCTGGGAAAACTTATTTTGCTCATGCCATGTTTCAATTTGCGAAGCTGAACCAAATTGTGGCCAAAGAAAAAGAGTTTGTGGTGTTTAACTGTGCAGACTATGCGCATAATCCAGAACTTTTGATGTCGCATTTATTTGGGTATGTAGAAGGGGCCTTCACAGGCGCTACGAAAGCGAAAGAAGGGATTATTGATGAAGCAGATGGCAGCATTCTGTTTTTAGATGAAGTACATCGGTTACCACCCGAAGGACAAGAAATGATTTTTTATTTTATGGATCACGGTGTGTACGCGCGTTTAGGTGAAACAGTGAAATCACATCATGCGGATGTTCGGATTATTTGTGCTACGACGGAGAATCCTACTTCTTCTTTATTGAATACTTTTGTGCGACGCATTCCGATTATCATTCAATTACCGAACTTTAGTGACCGTCCTGCGAAAGAAAAAATTGACCTCCTAAAAGTGATGGTTTCAATGGAAGCAGCGCGGATTCAACGGCGAATCTCTTTGTCAGAAGATGTGGTCAAAGCGTTAATTGGAAGTGTTTCTTATGGAAATGTCGGTCAGCTAAAATCGAATGTGCAACTTGTGACTGCGCGAGGGTTCCTTAATCAGATGGAACAAGAGGAATTAATGATTACGATGGACGAATTAACGGACAATATTAAAGAAGGCATTATGCAACTTGCCAGTAATCGAGAAGTATTGTCGGAGTTATCGAAATATCTGGAACCGCAATTAGTGGTATCACCAAATGAATCTTTAGTAGCTATTCAGTCAGATGCCTATGAATTGCCTTACAATCTATATGAGATTATTGGAGATAAAGCGGCTCTCTTAAAAGCAGACGGCTTGGACCAAGAACTAATTAATAATTTTATTACAACGGATATCAATGTTCATTTAAAATCTTTCTACAAAGATTATGGATTCACCTTTGATACAGAAAATAAATTGGCTGAAATTGTTGACCAACGAATTATTGATGTCACTAAGAAAATTTATAATTTTGCAGCGAAGCGGTTATCGTATTCGTTTCAACCCAATTTTATTTATGCAATGAGTTTACACATTAGTTCTTTCTTGAAACGCATCCAATTAGGCAAAGATCCTAAGCATCCTTTAAATGAAAGTATTCGAAATATGGTTTTAGATTATCCAACAGAGTTTGAAACAGCAAAAGAAATTAAAAATATTATTGAAAGTAGTTATCAGATGGAGATTCCTGAATCTGAAAGTTACTATTTAGCTGTTTTGCTCATTTCTTTAAGAGAAAATCCTGAGGCTGGCCGGATTGGCATTGTCGTGGCTGCGCACGGAAATAGTACCGCTAGCAGTATGGTACAAGTGGTTTCTCAATTGTTAAATGTTGATAATTTGAAGGCTGTGGATATGCCTTTAGATATGCCACCGAAAGAAGCTTTGCGTAAAATCGTTGAAGCAGTTGGTGAAGTGAATGAAGAAAATGGCGTACTATTATTAGTGGATATGGGTTCATTAAGTACGTTTTCAGAAGAAATTGTACGCCAGACAGGCATTGATGTGCGGACAGTAGACATGGTGACTACGCCAATTGTGCTTGAAGCGGCCCGCAAAACCGCATTAATTGATACACAATTGGAAACACTTCACGAGTCTTTAAAAAACTTTCATGGCTATGCCGATATTCGCCAAAGTGAAACGAAACAAATCATTGAAAATTGGAAAACAAGAGCAATTATTGCTATCTGCGCTTCTGGAGAAGGAACTGCGCGCCGAATGAAAGAGCTGATTGAGGAAGCTGTCTTGCCACAAATAGACTGGCATTTAGAAGTGATTCCTTTGTCCATTGTAAATATGAAAGAAGTCTTGCCTAAAATTCAAGAAGACTATGAAATTATTGCGACAACTGGGATTACCAATCCCAAAATTGGAGTTCCTTATATTTCCATGGAAAATTTCTTTTCCGGTGAAGCAGAAAAAATTATTCAGCAATTACTAGCAGAGCGGAAAGAAGAAGTAATGAATAAGCCGTTGGACGAAGCGGCAGCAAAAGAAATTTGTCTAAAATATATGGAGCAAAGTTTCACTTTCATTAATGGAAAAAAAATCATTGATCTGTTGTGGTCATTCGCTAAAAATATCCAAACCCAATTAGCGATGCCAGAAGAGTACACATTTTACATCAATTTGATTATGCACACATCGGGCATGTTGGAGCGTATTTTACGGAATGATACACTGACGGTTTCAGAAAAAGAACTTGGTCGATTGGTTCAAGAGCCAATTTATCCAGTGATTGTGGCCTCAATTGAGACTATGGAAGAAGCTCTTAATATGGATGTTCCAGCAGAAGAAGTTTATTTTATCGCACAGTTAGTCAAAAATGCTCAGTGTATCGAAGATAAAATCACCGAAATTGATACACTAGATTAATACAGAAAAAACGATACACTATTTATTAGTGTATCGTTTTTTTTATTTTCTTAAAAAAACCTATAATTTTCTAGGTTTCGAACCGATACACTAAAGTTGGCACGAAACTTGCTTATAATAAGGTGTCCCTTTTTACCTAAAATTTTTAGGTAAAAAGACAAAGGTCCTAACCTTTAAAAATGAATTTAAAGGAGCATTCCCGATGGTAATGGATATTCGTTTAGCTCGAATTGATGATCGATTAATTCATGGCCAAGTAGCAACTGTTTGGGCAAAATTGACGAACATTAATCGCATTTTAGTGGTTAGTGATTCCGTTGCTCATGACAATTTGAGAAAAGCCTTGTTGGTTCAAGCTGCTCCACCTGGTGTCAAAGTAAATGTCATCACTGTTCAAAAAATGATTGATGTTTACCCTGATCCTCGTTTTGATTCGTTTCGAGCCATGTTGTTATTCACTAATCCTTTGGACGTGAAACGAGTGGTCGAAGGCGGTGTACAACTAACTTCTGTGAATATTGGCGGAATGAGTTTCAGTACAGGCAAGCGAATGATTACGAATGCAGTCGCAGTGGATGCCAACGATTTAAAAGCATTTCTGTTTTTAAATGAACAAGGTATTGAATTGGAAATTCGAAAAGTCGCAGCAGACAGCCAAGTGAATTTGATGGATTTACTGAAAAAAGAGCGTAGCAAAGAAAATAACGCCAGCTGACGTTCATTTTTACAGACGAAAGACATTGAAAGGATGTGGTGGCCTAGGACCAACATCATTGCTTCATGAACTGTATTGATAAAGGCAAGTGCTGATGTTGAAAAAAATCAAGAACTATTGAAATTTTTTCATTTATTTTTGTCAGAATCTGATTTATCTGATTTTTTTCAAAAAGTGAAAGCGTTTAGCAGTACAACCATGAAAAAAAACATCAATTATACAGGAGGTATAAAAATGGTAGGAATTATCCTAGCAAGTCACGGTGAATTTGCTGAAGGGATCTTGCAATCTGGTGCAATGATCTTTGGCGAACAAGAAAATGTAAAAGCAGTTACGTTAATGCCTAGCGAAGGTCCCGATGATGTAAAAGCAAAAATGCAAGAAGCCATTGCATCGTTTGACAATCAAGACGAAGTACTATTTTTAGTTGACCTATGGGGAGGAACACCATTTAACCAAGCGAACTCATTGTTAGAAGATCATAAAGACAAATGGGCAATCGTTGCAGGTATGAACTTACCAATGGTTATTGAAGCATATGCTTCTCGTTTCTCTATGGAATCAGCACAAGAAATTGCGACACACATTCTTGAAACAGCAAAAGATGGTGTCAAAGTTAAACCAGAAGAGTTACAACCAGCAGAAGCACCAAAAGCTGCTGCGACAGAAGATGCACAGCCAAAAGGTTCGTTACCACCAGGTACAGTTGTTGGCGATGGCAAAATTAAATTTGTGCTAGCACGTATTGATTCACGTTTATTACATGGTCAAGTAGCAACAGCTTGGACAAAAGCAACACAACCAAACAGAATTATTGTTGTTTCTGATGCCGTTGCAAAAGATGACTTACGTAAGAAATTAATCGAACAAGCAGCTCCTCCAGGAGTAAAAGCCAATGTTATTCCAATCAGTAAAATGATTGAAGTAGCGAAAGATCCACGTTTTGGCAATACAAAAGCATTATTATTATTTGAAAATCCTGAAGACGTCTTAAAAGTGGTTGAAGGCGGCGTAGAAATCCCAGAAGTAAACGTTGGTTCAATGGCTCACTCTGTTGGAAAAGTCGTTGTAAGCAAAGTATTATCAATGGGTCAAGAAGACGTTGATACGTTTGATGAATTAAAAGCCAAAGGCATCAAATTTGATGTGCGTAAAGTGCCAAATGATTCAAAAGCGAATATGGACGAAATTTTGAAAAAAGCAAAAAATGAGTTAGCAAACGCGTAACTCGCCAAATACAAATCAAAATAGGAGGCTTATCATGTCTGTTATATCAATTATTTTAGTTTTACTCGTTGCCTTTCTAGCTGGTATGGAAGGGATTTTGGATGAGTTCCAATTCCACCAACCGTTAGTAGCATGTACATTAATCGGATTAGTTACTGGTAATTTAGAAGCCGGAATTGTTTTAGGTGGTACTTTACAAATGATCGCGTTAGGTTGGGCGAACATCGGGGCTGCCGTTGCGCCGGATGCCGCTTTAGCATCTGTTGCCTCAGCAATTATTTTAGTTTTAGGTGGCCAAGGTGTTAAAGGTGTTCCTTCAGCGATTGCCATCGCAGTTCCTTTAGCGGTTGCAGGTTTGTTCTTAACAATGATCGTTCGGACAGTTGCGGTTCCAATCGTTCACATGATGGATGCGGCTGCTGAAAAAGGCAACATTAAACAAGTTGAAATGTTACACATTTTCGCTGTATGTTTACAAGGTATTCGTATTGCGATTCCAGCAGGTGCTTTACTATTCATTCCTGCTGACACTGTTCGTAATTTCTTAGAATCAATGCCAGCTTGGTTAACTGATGGTATGGCTATCGGTGGTGGTATGGTCGTTGCCGTAGGTTATGCATTAGTAATCAACATGATGGCAACAAAAGAAGTATGGCCATTCTTCATTATCGGTTTCGTAGTCGCAGCGATTTCTCAATTAACATTAATCGCATTAGGTGCTTTAGGTGTCGCTTTAGCTCTTATTTACTTGAACTTATCTAAAATGGGCGGTTCTTCTAACTCAAATGGCGGAGGCAACTCTGGCGACCCATTAGGCGATATTTTAAACGACTACTAATTCTGAAGGAGGAGCAAAGAAAATGGCAGAAAAAATTCAATTAACTAAAAAAGATCGTTTAGCTGTAGCTTGGCGTTCAACATTTATCCAAGGTTCTTGGAACTATGAACGTATGCAAAACGGCGGTTGGGCATTCTCAATGATTCCAGCAATCAAAAAATTATATAAAACGAAAGAAGAACGTTCAGCGGCGTTAAAACGTCACTTAGAGTTCTTTAATACACACCCATACATTGCCTCACCAATCCTTGGTGTAACATTAGCTTTGGAAGAAGAACGTGCCAATGGCGCACCAGTTGATGACGTAGCGATTCAAGGGGTTAAAGTTGGGATGATGGGTCCTTTAGCCGGTGTTGGTGACCCAGTTTTCTGGTTTACTGTTCGTCCAATGTTAGGAGCTTTAGGTGCTTCCTTAGCAATGGGTGGTAATATCTTAGGCCCAATCTTATTCTTCGTTGCTTGGAACTTAATTCGTTGGTCATTCATGTGGTATACACAAGAGTTTGGTTACAAAGCAGGTTCTAAAATTACTGATGACCTTTCAGGTGGTTTACTACAAGATATTACAAAAGGTGCTTCTATTTTAGGGATGTTCGTACTGGCCGCATTAGTTCAACGTTGGGTATCGATTAAGTTCTTACCAATTGTCTCACAAGTTAAGTTAGACAAAGGTGCTTATATCGAGTGGGATAAACTTCCTGCTGGCGGTGAAGGAATGCATAAAGCCTTTGAACAAGTGAACCAAGGCTTGGCGCTTTCACCAACGAAAGTTACTACTTTACAAGATAACTTAGATCAATTGATTCCAGGTCTAGCACCATTACTACTTACATTCTTATGTATGTGGTTATTGAAGAAAAAAGTTAGCCCAATCGTTATCATTCTTGGTTTATTCGTAGTCGGCGTAGTCGGCCACTTAATCGGCTTATTATAAGAATGACGAAGTAAGTTCATTACTTCTAATCAAAAAAAGCGGAAGAGAAGTCGAGAAACTTTTCTTCCGCTTTTTTAAACAAAGATGTAATTTTGTTTGTTTCGATCAGGAAAGAAACGTATAATAAAGAGGAATTAGTCGAATGAAATGGAGCAGATAACATGGTACAATCATTAAACACAAAAGTTGATTTAGTTATAGATGCGACGGCATTTACAGGATTAACAGATTATGGACAAATTATGATAGGTGACCGCGGGTTTGAATTTTACCATGCCAAAGATCCACGTAAGTTTATCCAAATTCCGTGGGAAGAAGTCGATTACGTGTTGGCTTCAGTAATGTTCAAAGGAAAATGGATTCCTCGTTATGCGATTCAAACCAAGAAAAATGGGACGTATACGTTTGCTTCAAAAGAGCCGAAGCGAGTGTTACGAGCTATTCGTGAATATGTTGATCCAGATCACATGGTCCAATCTTTGAGTTTCTTTGATGTCATAAAAAGAGGGATCCTCTCGATTGGGAAAAAGAAAAAATAATTTATAACTGTTACTTTTTTATAAACTAGATGAAAAAGTAGCGGTTTTTTTGTGGGAAAACGAGGGACTTATTTATACAAAAAAGGCACAATTTTGCACCAAAAAAGAGACAATCAAGTGATACGTTGTTTTTAATGGAGTTATCATTGAAATGGTTTTCAGAAAGCACGATGAAAATATTTGACACCTTGTAAAATAGTAGTAACATAATAAGTGTAATAAATTATTTTATAGAGGAGTGAGTGTCATGGAACAACGACAACATCATGGAATGGACTGGGGTTCATTAGTATTAGGAATTCTATTTGTTCTGACTGCATTAATTTCTTTCCAAAATCCTGCCGGTAATTTAATTGCCATTGTGATGGTTTTTGCGATTTTTGCTATTATTAAAGGGATTTTTGAAATTTTTGTACGTAATCGTATGAAAGAATTGCTAGGCTACAAAGCTTATGCACCGATCATCTTAGGGATTATTGATATCCTAATTGGTGTTTACTTATTGTTTAACTTAAATATTGGTGTCGCTGTGTTACCATTTGTTTTTGCAATTTGGTTTTTATTCGACTCAATTTTAGGCTTATTTACTTTAGATTTTGCTAAACGAGTAAGTACAGGTTACTTCTGGTTCACATTAATTGTTGATGTTTTAGGGATTATCTTAGGTGTAATGTTATTATTTAATCCATTGTCTTCAGCATTAACTCTAAGCTTCTTAGTTGGCTTCTACTTTATGATGTTTGGTATTAGCAATATTGTATATGCTTTTAGATAAAAGAAGTAAAAAAAACAGGTTTTCCGAAAAGGAAAACCTGTTTTTTTAATAACGACGGCGGCAGTTACCATTATTTCCCGAAATTGTTCGAACAAGCCACACGATAATCGCTACGGGAACTAAAATTTTTACTGCTAGCCACAATAAGCTTCCCACGATACCGACAACGGCACTAAAGAGTGAACCGACAACTAAAAATAAAAGGACCACTAAAAGAATATTTATAAACATTGGTCGTTGATTATTCATACGTACTACCTCCAAATTTTTCCTGTTTTCTATATACAGAGTATAGCAAGAAAGCGCAACAAACACCTCCATCGGAAGGCTGATTTTTTTCTCTGGCGAATGATGGAGCCGCTGTTGGTTATTTTGGACTTTCTTATTGAAATAATCAGAATATTCTGGTGTATAATTATAAAAAAGGATTTAAAGTGAGGGATTGGATGTCGACTGAGGGATTAATCGCTTTGTTAGAAAAGAAACGAAATCATTTAAGTAAAATTGAAAATCAAGTACTGGATTATATTTTGACGCATATGACGGAAATTAGTTCACAAACCATTTATGAGGTGGCGCAGGCGTTGTTTGTCTCAACAGCCACTATTTCTCGAACAGCAAAACACTTAGGTTATCGAGGCTTCCAAGAATTAAAATACGCGATCGTCCAATCGGTGCAGAGCGAGAGCACAGAAAGCGATAGTCGTAGTTTTCAAGCCATTACACAACAGTTGATCGCCAATGTGCAAGACAGTTTTCAACAAATGGATGAAGCCAAAGTCGCGGAAATGCTTAAAATGATTGAGCGTGCGAATACGATTGAAGTGTTCGGTGTTGGTGGCAGTTTTCCTATTTGTACTGATTTTGCACGAAAGCTAACATTTTTAGGAAAAAAAGCCTATGCACGATCTGATTGGGATGAACAAGCGGTAGCAGTTAAGAATCTGGATGGACAGGATTTAGCCATTTTTGTCAGTTATACAGGAGAAACTAAGGGGATTTTAGCGTATGCACGTGTAGCGCAGGAACAGCAAGTGCCGATGATTAGTTTGATTTCGACTAAAGGAAGCACCTTGGAAAAATTGTCGACGACGACGTTATTTGCCAAAGGGACGACACGTTATCATCAGCGCGTAGATTTAAGTTCAAGAATTGCTGTCATTTGTTTGTTCGATACGGTTTTATTAATGTATGCAGAGGCAAAGCAGCCGCGGTAATTTTATGCAACACCATACTAAATGATGTAAGGGGATACAGAAAGAGTGTAGCCTCTTTTTTCTTTGTTTTGGGCTAGTTATAATGAGGGCAATGAATGTAAACGCAATCATTTTTAGTTTTGTAAAGAATGAATGGAGGAGTTAAGAAATGGCAGTAAAGAAAAAGAAAGCGACTTTCTGGGAGTTTTTCCAAGGATTAGGTAAAACGTTTATGTTGCCAGTGGCTTTATTAGCTTTTATGGGGATTTTGTTGGGATTAGGAAGTTCTTTTTCCAGTGAATCCATGATTGAAACGATCCCGTTTTTAGGAAAGCCCGCAGTAAAAATTATTTTCCAATTTATGTCGACAATTGGTGGTTTTGCGTTTGCCTATTTACCTGTCATGTTTGCAATGGCCATTCCGTTGGGGTTAGTTCGGAAAGAAAAAGGAATTGCTGCGTTTTCAGGTTTCGTAGGCTATACGGTGATGAATTTAGCGATTAATTTCTATTTAGTGCAGACGAATCGTCTCGTGGATCCTGAACAGTTGCGGGAAGCCGGCCAAGGAATGGTTTTTGGGATTCAAACGATTGAAATGGGCGTTCTTGGTGGAATTATCGCTGGGCTTATTGTATATAAGTTGCATAATCGATTTTATACGGTGCAACTACCAGATAGTTTTGCCTTCTTTTCTGGCGCACGGTTTGTACCAATTATTACTTCATTAGTGATGGCATTCGTGGGCTTAGTAATTCCGTTAGTTTGGCCACTTTTCGCGCTAATGATTATGGGGATTGGCCAACTTATCCAACGTTCTGGTATTTTTGGGCCTTTTCTGTTTGGGTCAGGGGAACGTCTACTGTTGCCGTTTGGGTTGCATCATATTTTGGTTTCCATGATTCGTTTTACTGAAGCAGGGGGTTCAGCGGTGGTGGCTGGCAAAGAAGTGTTTGGTGCGTTAAATATTTTCTATGCAGAATTGCAAAATAATTTACCGATTTCACCAAGCGCAACAGCTTTCTTGTCACAAGGGAAAATGCCGACCTTTATTTTTGGCTTACCAGCGGCGGCACTTGCGATGTATCATACTGCAGCTCCGGCGAATCGACATAAGATTAAAGGCTTACTCCTTTCGGGTGTAATTGCTACGGCTATCACTGGCATTACAGAACCAATTGAATTTTTATTCTTATTTATTAGTCCGTTATTATGGCTGTTTCATGTCATTATGACTGGTCTAGGTTTCATGGTAATGGCTTTATTGGGTGTTGTGATTGGGAACACTGATGGCGGGCTACTGGACTTTGTTATTTTTGGCTTGTTACAAGGAACTTATACAAAATGGTGGTGGGTTCTCATTGTCGGCGCTATCTGGTTTGTTATTTATTATTTCGTCTTTAAAACAGTCATTGTAACCTTTGATTTAAAAACACCTGGACGAGACAAGGTTTTAGATGAGACTGAATATACCGATCAAGAAGTTCAATATAAGAAAACGGGTGGCTATGATGCGCCTGGGATTTTAGCGGCTTTGGGTGGGCAAGAGAATATTCAAGCTATTGATAATTGCATTACGCGTTTACGTTTAGTGTTAGCAGATGCTAATAAAGTAGATGATGACAAATTAAAGCAATTAGGGGCTTTAGGCGTTGTACATTTAGATGCGCAGAATGTACAAGTGATTATCGGAACCAAAGTGACAACGGTCCGTAATCAATTAGAGATGATTTTAGGTTAGAAAAAAGACAGAAGGTGAAGAGTGTGTCGTTTGATAAAGCAATTGATCGACGAGGAACGTATTGTACACAGTGGGATTTTGTAGAAGACCGATTTGGGGAAGCGGACTTGCTTCCCTTCACTATTTCCGATACGGATTTTGCTGTGCCAGAGGCAGTTCTGGCAACATTACAGGAGCGTTTGAAACATCCCGTATTTGGCTATACGAGGTGGAACCATCCACAATTAAAAGAAGCAATTCAAACGTGGTACCAGACAAGATTCCAGACGAAGATTGAAGAACACTGGATTATGTATACCCCGACCGTTATCTATGGGATTTCTGCGTTGATCCAATTATTAACTAATGAAGGGGAGGGCATTATTTTACAAACACCTGCGTATGATGCATTTTTTAAAGTTATTCAGGAAAATAAGCGGCAAGTAGTGGCAAATGAACTGCTTTATCAAGAGAAGCGCTACAGCATTGATTTTATTGATTTAGAAAAAAAACTAGCGCAACCAGAAAATCGCTGTTTGCTTTTATGTTCCCCGCATAATCCAACAGGACGTGTTTGGGAGCAATGGGAATTAGAGCGAATGGTTTCATTGTGCCAACAGTATGATGTGTTTTTACTTTCTGATGAAATTCATATGGATATCGTTAATAAAGGCCAAGTTCATCGACCAATTACGCAATTTGGTTATAAAAAATCTGCCATTATTACCAGTGGCACGAAAACCTTTAATTTTCCAGGGCTGATTTTTGCTTACGCCCTAATTCCAGATAACGAATTACGTGACGCTTTTCAGCTCAAATTAAAAAATGCCGATGGTTTATCATCAACAAGTATTTTGGGAATGCTAGCAACCATGACGGCCTATCAAAAATGTGGTACTTGGGTTGACGAGTTGAATGATTATTTAGCGGAGAACCAACGTTACGTGAAAGATTTTTTACAGACATATTTGCCAAAAATTAAAGTGACGGAGCTGGAAGCCACTTACTTAATGTGGTTGGACGTATCAGCGGCAGTTCCAGATGTGGCCCGCTTACAAGAGGCTTTAGTTTCTGTGGGGAAAGTCGCCATTATGGACGGCTCAATTTATGGCGGTAATGGACAGCGATTTTTACGGTTAAATATTGGCTGTTCGCAAGCAAAACTACACGAGGGACTTGAAAGGATGCGCCAAGGTTTTGAAGCTGTTTTACAAAAGGATGGCACAACATCAGCGCTTGGGAATAATTGAGAAAAGATAGCATTCCGAAAATGGTTGCAGTACAATGGAAAAATAGAAACAAATAAAATAACAAAAAGTAACAACTTGTCATTTACTGGGGGAAAAGAAATGAAAACAATTAAAACAAAGCAAGCACCACAAGCAATTGGGCCATATTCACAAGCAAAAATTGTGAATGGTTTATTGATTACTTCTGGTCAGATTCCACTGGATCCTGAAACAGGCAAGGTGGTTGGGACAACGATTAAAGAACAAACCAATCAAGTACTGAAAAATATTCAAGGGCTTTTAACAGAAGCTGGTAGTGATTTTGCTCATGTAGTCAAAACGACATGCTATTTACAAAATATGGCGGATTTCACGGCATTCAATGAAGTCTATGCTGAGTATTTTAGTGCGGAATATCCTGCACGCACAACGATTGAAATCTCTAAATTACCGATGGATGTGTTGGTGGAGATTGAGATTATCGCAGAAGTAGTGGCGTAAAAAATACAGTTAAAAGAGTGAGAAAAAATCGTCTTAGATTTTTTTTCACTCTTTTTTTTCAATAAAACAATACGATTCAGCCAAAATGTCTAGCCGTGCTGGAAAATTTTCAGCAAATAGGCTACCATGGAAGAAAATCGATAAAACGAAAGTTAAATGAATAGAAAAGAGATATGAAAGAGGCTATAAGATGAAAAAAAATATTAGCCAACTAACGCAGTGGTTGAAAGAACACAGTTTATTATTGAAACTAATTTTTCTTGGTTCTGTATTAGTTTTCGTGGCTAACCAAGTGACACATATCGCTCAAGGCATGACCTGGGCGGATATTTTTTCCACGATGGAACAACAAAGTACGGGGCGTTTAATTGGTATGGTCTTGGCAGGACTATTAGGGGTTATTCCGATGCTCCTTTATGACTATGTAGTCGTTAAGTTATTGGAAAAAGAAGGTAAGCCACCAATGAAACGAATGGATTGGTTAACTTCGGCTTGGGTCACCAATACCATTAATAACTTAGCGGGTTTTGGCGGCGTGGTTGGTGCAACGCTACGGATTAATTTTTACGGAAAAGATGTACCGCGGGGCAAGGTTGTAGCAACGGTCTCAAAAGTTGCTCTGTTCTTGATTTCAGGGTTATCTATTTTATCTTTTGTGGCGTTTGTTGATTTATTTTTTATTCGAACCCAAAATGTTTTTCGTGAATATTGGGTTTGGTTATTATTGGGCAGTCTGATTGCGCCAGCGCTCTGGTTTTTCACGTATTTAAAACGGCGAACATTGTTTAAAACATTTTTTCCAAAAGCGGTGCTCCTATTATTCGGCGCTTCATTAGGTCAATGGCTAGGTGGGATGTTTGCTTTCTTGATGATAGGTCGTTTGATGCAGGTGCCAGTTTCGATGGTTTCTGTTTACCCAATGTTTGTTATCGCTACGTTAATCGGGATGTTGACCATGGTTCCTGGTGGTATGGGAACGTTTGATGTCTTAATGATTTTGGGCTTATCACAATTAGGGATTGATCGATCACAAGCGATCGTCTGGTTGTTGTATTATCGTTTGTTTTATTATGTGACGCCTTTTATGACAGGAGTTATTTTGTTCTTGCAACAAGCAGGCATGAAAGTTAATCAATTTTTTGATAATTTACCTCGGTTATTTTCACAAAAAGTGGCGCATTTTATTTTGGTGGCGGCGTTATATTTTGCAGGGATTATGATGGTTCTATTGTCGACTGTGACGAATTTGTCGAATGTCAGTCGTTTATTCCAAGTGTTACTTCCCTTTTCTTTTAATTTTTTAGATCAAACATTGAATTTATTTGTAGGGTTCTTGTTATTAGGTTTAGCTCGAGGCATTTCTATGAAAGTGAAAAAAGCTTATTGGCCTACAATTATTTTACTAGGATTTTGTATTGTAAATACGGTGGCACGAACGACTTCGTGGCAGTTAATTGCTGTTTATGCCGTTATTTTATTGGCGGTTATTTTGGCTCGTAAAGAATTTTATCGTGAAAAGTTTGTTTATTCATGGGGCGCTTTAACGGTAGATAGTATTTTGTTTGGCTGCTTGTTTATCGGTTATGCGGTTGCTGGCTATTACGCCGCACGACCAGCTGGTGGCAATCAAGTTATCAATCACTTTTTGTTGTTTCCGTCAGATGATGTTTGGTTTAACGGATTGATTGGATTAAGTATTTCCTTGATTGGTTTATTCTTTTTGTATCAATATTTAGCCGAAACAACTGTTACTTTAGGTGAGGGGTTTGAGGAAGCACGGTTGACACGCTTTTTGGAAAAATTTGGTGGCAACGAAGGCAGTCAATTTTTGTATTTAAAGGATTATGGTCATTTTTATTACCAAGAAGAAGGTGAAGATCAAGTACTTTTTGGGTTTCAAATGAAGTTTAATAAATGCTTTGTCTTGGCGGATCCAATTGGGCAACGAGAGAAATGGACAGCGGCGACACTGGCGTTTATGGATCAAGCTGATTTGTTAGGCTATCAATTAGTTTTTTATCGTATTTCGGAAGAATATGTTATGAATCTTCACGATTGCGGCTTTGAATTTATGAAAGTTGGGGAAGAAGGCTTGATTCAATTTGATGAGCCGTCAACAGTGAATCAAACAGCCTGGACGGAAACAGTGACTGAAAAAATAGCAGCGGAAGCAGCGGATTTTCAGTTTGAATTTTATCCTGAAACGATTAGTGATGCCTTATATCAAGAGTTAGAACGAGTTTCTGCGGACTGGTCACGGAATCAAAAAGAGCGCTACTTTATTGGTGGACGGTTGGATCCCGAGTACTTGAAATGCAGTAGCGTGGGCTTGGTGAGACAGAAACAAACGGTCATCGGTTTCATTACGGGAAAAGAAATGGAAAAAGGCAAAAGTATTTCGTATGATTTGTTACGTATTCGTTCAGAAGCACCTGCTTTTACTAGAGAATATTTGTTCACTCGTTTTATTGAAACCTATCAACAGCAGGGCTATCAATTAATTGATATTGGGATGGCGCCGTTGGCTAATGTAGGGGAGAGCAAGTACTCTTTTTTAAAAGAACGCTTTGTTAATATTTTTTACAAGTATAGTTATCAAATTTATGCGTTTCAAGATACACGCAAGCGCAAAGAACAATATGTCACTAGTTGGCAACCACGTTATTTTGCTTATCCTAAGCGGACCAGTGTACTCTTTGCTTTTGTGCAACTTTCCTTGTTGATTACGAAAGGAAGACATCAAAGTGTTTCGCTTGTGGAAGAAGCAATGACTGAAATTTAAAAAAATCACGCGATGACTTATCCATCGCGTGATTTTTTATTTGTCTTCTTTTTTACGGTTTCGTCTAGCAGGAATCAAGGTTACGTAGGCAACGAAACCACCAGTACATAGAACGAATAACACGATGCCAGGAATCAATCCTTCTGGTAAATAAGAGAACTGAATAGTATGGGTTCCAGCGCTGACAGGAACGCTTAGAAAGGCATCTTTAAATGCTTTTGGGGTAACTTTTTTGCCATCAATTTTGACACGCCAACCTTTGTCATAAGGAATTGTAGTGACGAGTACTTGATCTTTGTCGGCGGTAAAGGTACCTGAAGCAGAGCGTTTGCCAGTGGTTAAATCAACGCCTTTTTCTTGCACGGCGGAAATGGCTTTTTCAAATGCATTGGTATTTAAGCCAACTACTTGCGGCTGAACAAAACTTACTGCTTTGGTTCCATAAAAACTTACTTTGAAGTTAACAGTTGTATCTTTTGGATAGTAGCCTAAATTATAATATTGGCCAGTAATGCCAATTTGTGATTGCTGACTTGAGCCGTTCACGGTGACCGTCGCAGTGGAACTTTCCAATTGAGCAAAATCCGTTGGGAATAAACTCAAATAAGCTTGCGTATTGGCGGGCACATTGACTGTATAAGAAATCTCTTTGGCTACGTTATGTTGTTTCTCCGTAAAAGTTACGCCAGCTGTATTTTGCGTAATTGTCACGTTATTTTGAAGCGTCATCGTTGGTTGATAAAAGGTAAAATACCGTTCATTGGTATTGGCTAAAGCATTTAGTAAATTTGTTTGACTACCTAAATTATCATTGAGAGGTTGCCGGACATTGTAAATCTCTTTGTCTGCTAAAAATCCTAACGGCAAAGCATTTTCGTTACGATAAAGCTGATATTTACCAGCAGCTGCTTGTCGCTCAAAGCCGAATTTCATTGGATTGTTTTCAGCAATATTGTATTTAATGCCCATCAAAGCATCCATTAACAAGGTATTATTTTGGTAACGAATATTTAAATTCGTGCCTCGCGAGCGGAAACCTAAGGCGTTTAGGTATGTTGAAGAATGTCGGTTCCGTACGGAAGAAAACATGCTAATGCCACTGTAGCCATAGTTAATGCCGTCATTGGCCGAAACACCATTTAAATTTTCCAAGCGATAAAAGGTATCATTTTCTTTTTTTGTTTGATCGACTAGATTTTTTAAGTCAGGGTAAGGCTCAGAATACAAGCTGCGTGATGCGTAGTTCCAATCATCTAAAATACCAGTGACCATCGCTCGTGTATTAATGATTGCTTCACCAGAAACGAGCAGCAATAGTAAAATCACTAAGTATTGCATAGGCGCTTTTTTCAATTGATAAAAAGCAATCCCGAAAAAGTATAATAGTAAAAAAGTTGCCGTTAATACGAAAGAGGTTAAAGTCACATACGTATAACTAGTAGCACCTTTTGTGCCCATTGCAAGAGCAAAAATTGCTAAAAGAATCAAAATCAAGCCGCTTAAGACGCCGAGATCATCCTTTTCAAATTTTTCCCAACCATAACCAGCAAGCAAAATAACTAGGAATGAAAAGAGGAAACTATAGCGGAAAAGAAACATGTTCGGCGCATGCATACCGTGCCAGAATAAATTTAAGGGCGTGATGTAAAAGCTAGCAATCAATAGGACAAACAAACTGCCAAAAAGTAGTTTGTTTTTCAATGGAATTTCTTTCGTAACGAAATAGAAGAGACAAAAAATCAAAGGCAACAACCCAATGTAAATAAAAGGAATGGACCCATATTTGGTTGTATCGTAAACGCCAATCATATTTTTCATAATAATATCTAAAAAGGCAGTCGCTTCTGTTTTAAAGGTTGTAATTTCAGAAAGAGTTTCACCATTGGTTCGTAAATCTAAGACAGCAGGTAAGACCATAATCATGGATGCTCCACCAGCTAAAAGAGAAGTAGTAAAATACGCAACGATTCGAGATTTATATCGTTGCCAGTCTGTAAACGTTCGTGCAAAATAGTACAGGAAGGAAAACAACCCAATCATAAAGCCAAAATAATAATTTGTAATGAAAAGCAAGAAATAACTGACAAACAATAATGTCGGTTTTCGTTGGTCCATTAAACGATGAATTCCTAAAATTACGAGTGGCAGATAAATAAAGGCATCCAGCCACATAATTAATTCTGAATGGGCCACAATGAAGGACATTAGCGCATAAGACACACTTAAAGTCACATGGGACCATTTAGGAATCTTAAAGGTTTGTTTTGCCAAGAACCAAAAACTCAAGCCAGCACTCCCAATTTTCAACAACGTTAGGAAATAGAGCGCATCAGGCATGTTTTGATTGTTAAAGAAAAAGACGAGCGGCGTAAATAAGCCACCAAGATAATAGGAAATTAAGGACAAGTAGTTTAGTCCCAAAGAAGCATTCCACGTATAGAAAAGACTTTGTTTTCCATGAAGAACATTGTTAAAGCTTGCGTGAAAATTTGAAAATTGAGAAAAGGCATCGCTGGCTAAAACACTGCGACTACTTCCTGGATAAATCCCAATACTCAAATAGATAATTGCCATAATTAAAAATGGAATGAAGAAACTGGCTAACATATAAGGCCAGTTGTTTTTTAAAAACTGCCTACTTTTATTTTTCATAAATAACCTCACCTGATTTTTCGAAAGTACCTATAGTTTATCATACTCTTTATTTGATGTACCAATAGAAGAAAAACTTTAAAATTTTATTAGGATCCTAAGGGTGGAGTGAAGAAGAATTAGTAGTAAGGGATTGACATTCAAATGCTAAATCACCAGATTAAACAACGAATATTCTCCGAAAAATTGCTGAAAACGCCCTGTGGATAACTTTGTGCATAACTCTGTTGAAAACCACAAAAAAGCTTTTTATCTCGGTTTATCCACAAGGATAAGTTTTCGAGTTGCTAAAAAAAATAAACGCAAGTTCAGAAGGGCTGCTTGCTAAAAGTAAAGGAGCCCCTAAAGTTGAAAGAAGATGAAAACGTTATTAAAACAACGTTTTCATCTTCTTTTTTCTAGAATTTACAAAGATTTAATGTCGAACAAATAAGCATTGTGGAAAAGTTTTTTGGAAAAAATAAGAAATTTCATCCACAAAGTTTTCTGTAGAGAATTTAAAAATGCTTGTCAAGCTTTTTTTGAAAAAATGTGGATAACTTTTTAAAGACACGCTTTTTTCCATTTGCGAATTTGCGTTCGGAAACTAGTAAAAGGGGCAACGCTATTAATGTGAATCCATTTCCAAAGAGGCCATTGTGCTTTGGTGGTCGCCCAAGCCCGTTGTTGAGGTAAAAATAATTCGTCTTCGGAAAGCGAGTCAATCCAATGAAGTAATTTTTCTAAGGTGTCTTGCAACGCAATCAGCTGACTTTCTAAACTCATTTGTCCATAGGTTTGATAAAATGATTGATAGAGAGCACCCAGTTGATTCCATTTATAACCTTCAGCTGGCGTTTGAACGGTCAGGCCACGTTGTTCTTGTTCTTCCCAAGAAAGCAGCAAGTTGAGCCAGCCTAATTGATAGGCTAAGTTCTCTGAAGGTGTTTTAGCTACTGTTTCAATTCGGTGATCTTTAAGTGTTTCAGGAATTTCTGCAAATTCAGCTAAATATTTTTGTGAAGCTATTTGAATGGCCTCAATCAAGGCTTCTTTTGATTCATAGGTTCGCATTCTTCGGCTAACGTCCTTTCTTGGTAGGATCTGCTTGTTTTTCATGAGTAATTTGAGTGACTAAACCAAAAGGATCTTTCACAATCGCATAAAATGTTGCAAATTCATTTTCAATTGGTTCTTGGATAATACAGGATTCGGGATGGCGCGTGAGTTTTTCAAAAATTGTTTTGGCAGAGTGACGGCTCTCGACGGTTAAGCTGAGGGTCAATTGTTCTGTGGGCGTGGTATTCATTCCTGCAAACAAAGGATTATCAGCTAGTTGTAATTGAAAAGTGTCCATTTGTAAAATCGAGTGAGAAAGCCAGTGTTCTTCGCCAGCGGGAATGGTCAAAGAAGGATTTAAACGCTCTTTAAATTCTTGATTAGTAATTTTAAAAAGAATATCACCAGCAAAGGCTTCTTGGTAAAACGTCAAGGCTTCCGTTGCTCGTCCGTTTAAGACCATAAAAAGGGCAAATTGTGTGTTTTTCATTGTTTGAACCTCCTAAGATTGATAAGATAAGCATAACAATAAAAGGTGTCAAAAAGTGACACCGATGGAGGGAAAAATGAAAAAATCAGAACGTTTAAATCAGGAACTTTTTTTCTTGAGAACTCATCCTCAGTTTAATTTAAATCAGTTAATGAAAACTTTTGGGATTTCTAAAAGCACAGCTTTGCGGGATATTGAAGCTTTGGAAAATTTAGGCGTGCCGCTATATGTGGAGAATGGTCGTTATGGTGGCTATCGAGTTTTAAACAAACCGTTGTTGCCGCCGATTTATTTTAATGAAAACGAAGTGTTAGCGATCTTTTTTTCGTTACAATTACTGAAATTAGTCGCAGAGTCACCGTTTGGTCATTCCTATCAGCAAATTCAGCAAAAATTATTGCATTCTTTAGATGAACCAACCCAATTTAAAATCAGTCAAATGAGTAAGGTCGTCTATTACGAAGGAATTGAACAAGTAGAAGCACCAGGCAATTTAGAGCAGCTGTTTCATTGTATTTTGGCGCAACAAGTAATTCAGTTTAACTATACCAGATATGAAGCAACAACGAAAAAAATCTTACCAACCCGGTTAACTATTTTAGAAGGGTATTGGTATTGTTCAGGCTATGATGTGACTAAAAAGGCTTGGCGTACTTACCGCTGTGATTTTATGGAGGCTATTCAGCAGTTAAACCAAACACTGGATTTTACGACTGAAGAACTGAAAGAATCGTATCGCCATCAACAAACGACGGCACGTACGATTCCATTTAAAGCAATCATTACAGAAAAAGGCAAAGAATTTTTTTATAAACATCGCTTTGACAATATTCAGTTGGAAGAAACGCCCACGCAGTGTTTTTTAGTTGGACAGATTCATCCAACAGAAACACAATTTTTAGCCAACTATTTTATGGGCTTTGGTGAAGAAGTGACAATTTTAGAGCCAGTCCAAGTGAAACAAGCATATGTAGAAAGTATAATGAGGATTCAAAAAAAATATCAAGAATAGATTGTGGGACTGTGAACAATTCCATGTGTAAAAATGTACATTGGAGAAGAGAAAGAAAAACCCTTGATCTTTAAATCAAGGGTTTTTCTTTCTAAGAACGTGCTTGCCCATTTCCATAAATAACATATTTTGTCGAAGTAAGCTCTGCTAGACCCATAGGTCCACGGGCATGTAATTTTTGCGTACTAATGCCGATTTCGGCGCCAAATCCAAATTCAAAACCGTCCGTGAAACGAGTTGAAGCATTCGCATAAACAGCGGCTGCATCCACTTGTTGTAAAAATTGTTGTGTGGCAAAGTAATTATCACTAATAATACTTTCAGAATGTTTTGTATTGTAGCGATTAATATGCTGGATGGCTTCGTCTAAAGAATCAACGACTTTCACTGCTAAGATAAAGTCGAGAAATTCCGTTTCCCAATCTTGTTCAGTCGCTGGAATGGCTTCTTCAAAAATTGCTAACGCACGTTCATCTGCCCGAAGTTCCACGTGAAACTCCTTCAAGGCTTTTTCAATTGTTGGTAAAAAGGCTTCAGCCACCTCTTGATGAATTAATAACGTTTCGGCGGCGTTACAGACAGAAGGACGTTGACATTTAGCATTGACAATAATTTCAGTTGCCATTGTTAACTGGGCATCTTTGTCCACGTAAATATGACAATTGCCTGTGCCCGTTTCAATAACAGGAACAGTGGCCGTCGTCAAAACAGTTTTGATTAAGTTGGCGCCGCCACGCGGAATGAGGACATCCAAGTAGTCATTTAAGCGCATAAGTTGTTGGGCTGTTTCTCTAGAAGTATCATCAACAAATTGAATGAGATGGGGAGAAACGGCTTCTTGTATTAGCGCTTCTTGTAAAATTGTCACCAATATCTGATTGGAGTGAAACGCTTCTTTTCCGCCTCGAAGAATAACAGCATTTCCCGATTTGAAACAAAGGCTAGCGGCATCTGTTGTCACGTTCGGCCGCGATTCATAAATGATTCCAATAACACCTAAAGGCACGCGTTGTTGCCCAATTAACAGCCCCGCTTCATTGCGCCACATTTTATCTACTTCCCCAATTGGATCGGGTAAAGTAGCGACTTGGCGTATGCCCTCAGCCATCGCTGTGATCCGTTCTTCTGTTAAACGTAAGCGGTCTTGCATTGTTTCAGAAATTCCATGGGTAGCGGCTTGCTCTAAATCTAATGCATTTGCTTGTAAAATGCGGGGTGCATTGGCTTCAATGGCTGCGGCCATTTTGTTTAACAAAGTATTTTTTTGACGAGTATCCATCAAGCCTAGCGTATAAGAGGCTTCTTTAGCTTGTTGCCCTAGTTGCTTTAAATCAGTCATTTTCATGCCCTCCTTTAATAAATAACGTACCGATATCTTTTCCTTCTAAAATTTCAAAAATGATTTTTGGCTGCTTTCCGTTTGCTAAAATCATCGCCTGTTGATTAGCTAACACACGTTCAGCAGCTTTTAATTTACTAGACATCCCACCAGTGCCAAAGCGGCTCCCCTTACCACCGGCTAATTGGAACAAGTCTTCATTAATTTCATTGATTTCAGAAAATAACGTGGCTTCTTTGTTGACAGTAGGGTTGTCTGAAAAGAAACCATCAATATCTGATAACATAACTAACAAGTCAGCTTGAACAATTTGGCAGACAATGGCAGACAATTGATCGTTATCCCCGAACTTGGTTAAGTGATCCAATTCTTCAATTGCGACAGTATCATTTTCATTGACGATAGGAATAATATTCATTTTTAACAGTTGTTCAAAAGTATTGGTAACATTATTGCGACTTTCAGGATATTCAATAACATCACGTGTTAATAAAACTTGTGCCATTTGTTGGCTATAGGTTGAAAACCGCTGATTATAAATGTTCATTAATTCTGCTTGGCCGACTGCAGCGACTGCCTGTTGTTCGGGAATTGTCGTTGGGCGCACAGATAGATTTAATTTATTCAGTCCGACACCAATTGCGCCAGAAGAAACTAAAATAATTTCTTTGCCTTGGTTGCTTAAATCACTCAAAGTAAAGGCTAATTGATCAATTGCTTTTAAGTTAATATTGCCATTGGGATAAATCAGAGAACTGGTTCCGACTTTGATCACAATTCGTTTGGCCTGTTGGAGTTTGTTTCTCATAAGTGCCTCGTTTCTTTTTACAGTAAAATTTGACACTCATTATAACAAAATCAGCGGCTACTAGAAAGTGCTAAATAATGAATAGTAAAGAAAGTTTAATGAAAGTGTGAACTTTTTGAGGGAATCTTGGGACTTTTTGGGATTTGGTCTGTTTATTTTAAGAGAAGATGATAGACTAAAAGAAGGAAAATAAACAAAAATTCTCCTCTTTTTTGCGTAGTCTAGATTAACTGGGCTTTTAGAAATGAGAAACTTACTAAAAACAACCAGAGTATCAGAGATTATGGTAAAATAGGAGTAGTTTAGACAGTAGGGGAGAATGAATATGAAACAACGTGGTTTTGAGATTATTTCTAAGTATCAAGAAGAGGGCTTGAGTGTCCCACAACGAGCAACAAAAGGTGCCGCGGGGTATGATTTTCAAGCAGCCGAAACGGTCGTTGTACCAAGTCTTTGGAAGTTACAACAAGCTGAAGAAAATCCCAAACCAATTTTAGTTAAAACAGGAATTAAGGCGTATATGCCTGATTCTGAATATTTAGAATTGGTAAGTCGTTCTTCGAACCCGCTAAAACGATTCCTACTTTTAGCGAATGGTGTCGGAGTCATTGACAGTGATTATTATAATAACGAGAATAACGAAGGACATATCATGTTCCAATTTTTAAACTTTGGATATGAAGATGTTGTCATTGAAAAAGGTGAACGAATTGGCCAAGGGATTTTTAAGCCGTTTTTATTAGCGGATGATGACCAAGTCGAGGCAGAAAGAACGGGCGGTTTTGGTTCGTCTGGACAAAAATAAAGCCCATTTTTTCAGTAGGCAACGTTATTCAAACCATTTAATAAATGTTAAAATAAACAACAGATAAGGAGATTCTACATGGCAAAAAAAGCAAAAGTTCAATTTGAATGTCAAAGCTGTGGGTATGTGTCTCCAAAATATCTCGGCCGCTGTCCTAATTGCGGACAATGGAATTCGATGGTGGAAGAGGTTATTCAAGATACTTCTGATCGTCGTGCTAGAGTAAGTTTGACTGGTAAAAAGACACAACCACAACGGCTATCTGAAGTCATACCTAAAAAAGAGCCTCGTGTAAAAACTGAATTAGTGGAGCTGAATCGGGTTTTAGGTGGTGGCGTTGTTCCAGGTTCGTTAGTTTTAATCGGTGGCGATCCCGGAATAGGTAAGTCAACATTGCTCTTACAAGTATCGCAACAATTAGCAGCCACAGGTGGTACGGTTTTATATGTTTCTGGTGAAGAAAGTGCTGAGCAAATTAAATTACGAGCGGAGCGTCTAGGCACCGTCAACGAGACATTTTACTTATACGCAGAAACAGATATGCACGAAATATCACGAGCCATTGAAAAATTAGAACCAGACTATGTCATTATTGACTCGATTCAAACAATGACGCAGCCAGATGTTACCAGCGTTGCTGGTAGTGTCAGTCAAGTCCGAGAAACAACTGCCGAATTATTGAAACTGGCAAAAACGAATGGGATTGCCATTTTTATTGTCGGACACGTAACGAAGGAAGGGTCTATCGCAGGGCCACGGATGTTGGAACATATGGTAGACACGGTTCTTTATTTTGAAGGAGATAAGCATCACACCTTTAGAATCTTACGGGCTGTCAAAAATCGGTTTGGCTCAACGAATGAGATTGGTATTTTTGAAATGCAGACACATGGATTGGTTGAAGTTATGAATCCTTCTCAGGTCTTTTTAGAAGAACGTTTAGAAGGAGCCACCGGATCTTCAATTGTGGTAGCAATGGAAGGTTCACGCCCCATTTTGGTGGAAATCCAAGCGTTAGTTACCCCAACGATGTTTGGCAATGCCAAGCGAACGACCACCGGGTTGGACTTTAATCGCGTTTCTTTAATCATGGCGGTTTTAGAAAAACGGGCAGGCCTTTTATTACAAAACCAGGATGCGTATCTAAAAGCGGCTGGTGGAGTCAAAATTAATGAACCAGCTATTGATTTAGCGTTAGCAATCAGTATTGCTTCTAGCTATAAAGAAAAAGGAACCTCATCTTCAGAATGTTTCATTGGTGAGATTGGTTTAACTGGTGAAATCCGCCGCGTGAATAGTATTGAACAACGAGTGCGTGAAGCGCAAAAACTAGGCTTTACAAAAGTCTATGTCCCTAAAAATAACCTTGGTGGCTGGGAAGCGCCTGAAGGGATTGAAATTATTGGCGTTTCAACAATTGGTGAAACGTTAAGAAAAGTTTTTAAATAATGAAAAAAGTAGAAATAATCCGTTTAGGTTGTTGGTGGCGTATGATTTTTGTACGCCCCACAACATTAGACGTCTTTATTAAATAAACGAGGAGGATGGCTATATGCAAAAACGAATCATCACGTTGCTGATGATCATTGCTGGTGCAAGTTTAGGAATTTCTCTTTTCCCAATGGCTTGGGAAATGGCTAAGCAAGGCAATAACAGTTGGTTAAACAATAACTTTACGAACGGATTAATCGGTGCAATTATTTTCTTTATTTTATCTTTAGGGTTAGCAAAGTATATTGTTTCCGCTGTCAAAAAAATCGAAGCAGCTTTAAATGAAATGAGTTTAACCTATTTATTATTTGGAAGTATTGGTGCCATCATTGGTTTAACAATTGGCGTCATTATCTCCATTCCAATGTACAACTTACAAATTCCTGTCGTGAATAGTTTACTGCCAATTCTAGTTATGATTATTCTGGGTTACTTAGGTTTCCGAATGGGAACAACACGGATTGAGGAGTGGAAAAAAGTTTTTACACCTCGCCAAAAGAAAGCAAATACGGAAGACACCGAAGGACAAATGTTGGAACGTAAAGTGGAAGACAACTTCCATAAATACAAAATTTTAGACACCAGCGTCATCATTGATGGCAGAATCTACGATATCGCTAAAACGGGCTTTTTAGAAGGTGTTTTGCTCATCCCTAACTTTGTTTTATATGAATTACAATACATTGCTGATTCTGGAGACAGTTTAAAACGGGTGAGAGGTCGTCGTGGCTTAGATATTTTAAATGCTTTACAAAAAGAAGAAGGTATCTCCGTTGAGATGTATGACGGAGATTTCGAGGATATCTCTGAAGTAGACAGTAAATTAATCAAATTAGCAAAATTATTAGATGGCGTGGTTGTGACCAATGACTACAACTTAAATAAAGTCTCTGAATTTCAAAATGTGCCTGTTTTAAACATTAATGCTTTAGCTAATGCTGTGAAACCAGTGGTGATTCCAGGTGAAACGATGAATGTGATGGTTGTAAAAGCCGGAACAGAGCGTCAACAAGGGGTCGCTTACTTAGATGATGGCACAATGGTTGTGGTAGAAGATGGCCAGCATTACATGAATGAGCAAATCGAAGTGGTCGTCACAAGTGCTTTACAAACCGCAGCTGGGCGTATGATTTTTGCCAAACCGGCGCACGCGGGTCGCGGGATTAATGATCGCAAGGATAACCATCCTAAAAACGATAAAAATTAAGCAAAGTGAGGACTTAGTATGATTCGAATCGGTCAAGGTTTTGATGTTCATCAATTAGTTCCGCAACGACCTTTAATTATTGGTGGGGTTACTCTTCCTTATGAAAAAGGTCTGTTAGGTCACTCAGATGCCGATGTTTTAACACATGCAATTATTGATGCAATCCTTGGTGCCGCTGGTCTGGGTGATATTGGACAACTGTTTCCCGAAACCGATCCGCAGTTCAAAAATGCGAATTCTGTAAACTTATTAACAAAAGTAAATGAAAAAGTTGGGCGGTCGGGCTTTACTATTGGCAATATTGATTGTACAATTTTAGCGGAAGAGCCAAAGATGAGCCCATACTTGGCAGAGATGAAAAAGAATCTAGCCGCGAGTTGCCACTTAGCGGTCACACAAGTGAACATTAAGGCAACGACCATGGAAACGATGGGCTTTGTTGGTAAAAAAGAAGGAATCGGCGCAATTGCCGTTGCTTTATTGGAAAAATAACTGAAAACGACGTTAAACCGTCTGTTTTTAAAAAATGGAAAGAGGAATGAACATGACGAAAGTTCGTGTGCGTTACGCACCAAGTCCAACTGGACACTTGCACATTGGGAATGCAAGAACAGCATTATTTAACTACTTATTTGCCCGCCACAATGACGGAGAATTTATCATTCGTATCGAGGATACCGACCAAAAACGGAACATCGAAGACGGCGAGAAAAGTCAGTTGGAAAACTTAGCATGGTTAGGGATGGAATGGGATGAATCACCTGCTCATCCGGGAGAATATGGTCCATATCGTCAATCAGAACGTAAAGAAATTTACCAACCATTGATTGATCAATTATTAAGTAGCAATCGTGCGTATAAGTGTTATTGTACGCCAGAAGAATTAGAAGCAGAACGTGAAGCACAACAAGCTCGTGGGGAAATGCCTCACTACGCAGGCACTTGTGCGAATTTAACACCTTCTGAACAAGCAGCCAAAGAAGCGGCTGGTCTAGAACCAGTGATTCGCTTCCGTGTGCCACGTAACACAGAATACAAATTTGATGACATCGTGAAAGGTGAAATTACTTTTGAGTCAGATAACATTGGTGGCGATTTTGTCATCCAAAAACGCGATGGGATGCCAACGTATAACTTTGCCGTTGCAGTAGATGATCACTTAATGAAAATTTCTCATGTTTTACGTGGCGATGATCACATTGCGAACACACCAAAACAATTAATGATTTACGAAGCGTTTGAATGGACACCACCTGTCTTTGGCCATATGACCTTAATCATTAATTCAGAAACTGGCAAAAAATTGAGCAAACGTGATGAAACAATTTTACAATTTATTGAACAATACCGTGAATTAGGTTACTTACCAGAAGCCATGTTCAACTTTATTGCTTTACTAGGATGGTCTCCTGTTGGCGAAGAAGAAATCTTCTCACAAGAAGACTTGATTAAATTGTTTGATGAACAACGCTTAAGCAAGTCACCAGCGGCCTTTGATGCGAAAAAATTAGAATGGATTAACAATCAATACATGAAACAAATGGACTTAGGTGAACTAACAGATATGTGTATTCCTTATTTAGTCGCTGACGGTCGTGTTGAAGAAAATCCATCTCCTGAAAAAATCGAATGGTTAAAACAATTAGTTAGCTTGTATCAACCACAAATGAGTTATGCAGCTGAAATTGTGGAACTATCAAACTTGTTCTTTAATGAACATCCAGTTTTAGATGATGCTGCGAAAGAATTCTTGCAAGGAGAAACAGTGCCAACTGTGTTACATGCGTTTAAAGAACAATTAGAAGCCTTGGACGTTTTCGATGTCCCAAGTATTAAAGCAGCGATTAAAGCCGTCCAAAAAGAAACCGGCGTTAAAGGCAAAAACTTGTTTATGCCAATTCGAATTGCTGTTTCTGGACAAATGCATGGCCCTGAATTAGGCGAAACCATCGAATTATTAGGCAAAGAAAAAGCATTAGATCATTTAAATAAAGTGTTATAAAAACACAAAGAATAGAAGAAGTAGACAATCAGATGGATTTCAGAGACGCTGTGGGTGGTGAGAACAGCGAGCATCTTTTGTCGAAATGCATCTATGAGTGGCTTTGGTGAAAAAAGTAACCGAAGACGTCGGCAGGCGTTAACTGTATCGAGGCAAGAGCTAGTTCTTGTGAAGAAAAGTGGAACCACGCATGGGCGTCTTTTAAGCAACGTTTTTTTGTTGCTTAAAAGACGTTTTTTATTTTTGTATAATAGAAAGGAGTTCACCATATGAGTTGGTTGAAACGTAGCGTCGCAGCTGTTAAAAGAAACGATCCTGCAGCGCGGACCACACTAGAAGTTCTTTTAACGTATCCTGGCTTGCACGCCCTGTTTTGGCATCGCTTGTCTCATTTCTTATATAGGCATCAGTTGTTTTTGTTGGCGAAGATTCATGCACAATTTTGGCGTTTCATAACGGGCGTAGAAATTCATCCCGGAGCCACAATTGGAGCGGGGGTTTTTATCGATCACGGCATGGGCATTGTGATTGGGGAAACCGCGGAAATAGAAGAAGATGTTGTTTTGTTTCACGGAGTGACGTTAGGTGGGACCGGTCGTGATACGGGTAAACGCCATCCAACAGTGAAAAAAGGAGCGATGATTTCGGCACGAGCTCAAATTTTAGGGCCAGTGGTGATTGGTGAACGTTCAAAAATTGGTGCGGGTGCTGTTGTTATTTCAGACATCCCAGCAGATGCCACAGCTGTGGGTGTTCCTGCGAAAGTCGTTCGTCTAAATGGAAGAAAGGTGGAAAAAGGGCATGATTAAAATTTATAATACATTGACCAGAGAAAAAGAAGTATTTACGCCAATTGAGGCGCATAAAGTTCGGATGTATGTCTGCGGACCAACCGTGTATAACTATATCCATATCGGTAATGCGCGCAGTGCGATCGCCTTTGATACGATTCGTCGTTATTTTGAATATCGTGGGTATGAAGTGAATTATGTCTCGAACTTTACAGATGTCGATGATAAAATTATCAAGGCAGCTAAAGAATTGAAAATTACTGCGCCGGAAGTGGCGGAGCGTTTTATCAAAGCCTTTGAAGAAGACACGCAAGCATTGAATGTCCAACCAGCAACGTTACATCCTCGGGTGATGGACCACATGCCTGATATCTTAGCTTTCATCGAAGTTTTAATTGAAAAAGGTTTTGCTTATGAGGTCGCAGGTGATGTGTATTATCGCACCCGTAAATTTCCTAATTATGGTAAATTAAGCCATCAATCGATTGATGAATTAGAAGTGGGGGCAAGTCAACGAACTGGCGTTGAACAACAATTAAAAGAAGACCCATTGGATTTTGCTCTTTGGAAAAGTGCCAAAGAAGATGAAATTTCTTGGGATTCTCCTTGGGGGAAAGGACGTCCCGGCTGGCATATTGAATGCTCTGTCATGGCGACAAAACACTTGGGAGAGACGATTGATATTCACGGTGGTGGACAAGATTTAGAATTTCCACATCATGAGAATGAAATTGCACAGAGCGAAGCCAAAACAGGCCATACCTTTGCCAATTACTGGATGCATAACGGCTATGTCACAATTGGTGAAGACGATGAAAAAATGAGCAAATCCCTAGGTAACTTCATTACTGTTCATGAAATGATTCAAAAAGTGGATCCGCAAATTTTACGTTTCTTTATGTCCACCACCCAGTACCGTCGCCCGATTCGTTATAGCGAAAGCACTCTAAAAGAGGCAGCAGCCAATTATCAAAAATTGAAAAATGCGTTTGAAAATTTACGTTTTAGACAAGCAGATGCGGTCGCAAGTTTGCCAGAGGATGAACACTATTTGGCTCAATTAAACGAATTAGAACAACGTTTTATTACGGAAATGGACGATGATTTCAATGCAGCTAACGGGATTACGGTCGTTTATGAATTAGCGAAGATGATGAATCAGTACAGTGAACAAGCGACAGTTTCGGAACCAGTTCTAGTGGCGATGGATAAGCTTTTCAGTGGCTGGTTAGCTATTTTTGGTTTATTCTTTAAAAACGAAGAATTAGTGGACGCACAAGTCGATGCGTTAATTGAAGAACGGAACCAAGCACGGAAAGACCGTGATTTTGCCCGAAGTGATGAAATCCGCGATTTATTAAAAGAACAAGGCATTGTTTTAGAAGATACTCCGCAAGGAACGAGATGGAGAAGAAGTGAATGAGAGATTACAAACAATTAAACGGTTTAGCTTTGGCCTATGTTGGCGATGCGATTTATGAAATTTACATTCGTGATTATTTAGTTTCCTTGGGACAAACGAAACCGAATGTTTTGCATCGCATGGCGACACATTACGTGTCAGCAAAAGCCCAAGCAAGCTTAATGCAAGCGATGTTAGCGGGAGAAATGCTAACGGAGGAAGAAGAAGTGATGTACAAACGCGGTCGGAATGCTAAAAGTCACACCTTTGCCAAAAATGCTGATGTGACGACCTATCGGGTAGCGACCGGTTTCGAATCCTTGATGGGTTATTTACATTTAACACAACAAAAAGAACGTTTAGAAGAATTAATTAACTGGTGTATCAAGAAAGTAGGTGAAACCAATGAAAAATGAAAAATCTCGTCCTTTTAAAAAAGGTAAGAAACGTCCAGAACGTTCAGATAAGCGTTCAAAAGAACGGAACCCACGACCAGCGACAGCAGGTGCTGATGGAACCTCAGAAGAGCTAGCAGATAACTTTGTCTTTGGTTTCCATGCCACTGTTGAGGCGTTGCAGCAAGGACGCGGGAATAAATTGTTTTTACAAGAAGATGCTCGTGGCGAGAAAATTGAGCAATTAAAACAAGCAGCGAAAGAACAGGCTGTTCCAGTTAAATGGGTGCCTAAAGCAAAGTTAGATACGATGAGTGATCACGGCGTGCATCAAGGCATGGTTTTAGCAATCACGGCGTATCAATATTTAACTTTAGAAGAATTATTGGAACAAACAAAAGAAAAGACAGCAACACCATTTTTCCTAATTTTAGACAGTCTAGAGGACCCACATAACTTTGGCTCAATTTTGCGAACAGCTGATGCGACAGGCGTGGACGGTATTATCATTCCGAAACATCGTGCAGTGGGAATTACACCAACCGTAACCAAAGCGTCAACAGGGGCCGTGGAACATATTCCAGTGGCTCGTGTAACGAATCTAGCGCAAAGTATTGCAACGCTAAAAGAGAATCAATTTTGGATTTTTGGTACAGATATGTCTGGGACGGATTATCGTCGCTGGAATACACAAGGCGCAATTGCCTTAATCATCGGAAATGAAGGTCGTGGCATGAGTCAAGGTCTTCATAAAGAAGTGGATGAATTATTAACGATTCCAATGACTGGACACGTTCAAAGCTTAAACGCTGGTGTGGCTGCAGGCTTGCTAATGTATGAAGTCTATCGTGGCCGCAACCCATTATAGAAGAAGGCGATTGTATGAAAAAACAATTGTTAATCGTTGATGGCTATAATATGATTGGTGCTTGGCCAGAATTGGTCCAGTTGAAAAAGCAAGAGCGTTTAGAGGATGCGCGTGAACTGCTTCTTAGTCGTCTGTCCAATTACGCCAAATATGAAGGGTTGGAAATCATTGTGGTCTTTGATGCCCAATTAGTCCCAGGTATTCAGCAAACGTACAAAAAGTACCTTTTGACCGTGGTTTTCACCAAAGAAGATGAAACAGCAGATAGTTATATTGAACGTCTAGCTGGTGAAAAAAATGATCGTTTAACGCAAGTAACAGTCGCAACGAGTGATTTGGCTGAACAATGGGTGGTCTTTTCACAAGGTGCATTGCGGACTTCGGCCAATGAACTTTACAAAGCTGTCCAGAAAACAGAAAAGACGATTGCCATTCATGCAACGGATATCCATTTCCAGCAATTTCGTCGAAATTCTCCATGGAACGTGGAGCAGTTATCAAAACTTTCTGAGAAGCTAGAAGAATTGTCTCAAAAAAAAGATTAAACAAATGTTCGCTTAAGTCATAAATTTCTAACATGCTATGCTCTCCTAAATCATTCGATACGTTTATCGAAAAGGAGGGCTTTTTATGTTAGAACAGATTCAACAAGCATTAGCAGGAGACCAAGAACAATTTCAAGCCTTATATGGGCAATATCAGCCAGTGATTTATAAGTGCATGAAAAAATACTATTTAAAAGATTATGATACTGAGGACTGGCTTCAAGAAGGGCGAATTGTCTTCTTTCGGACGTTAGAACGATTTGATTCAGAAAAACAAGCATCATTAGGAAAGTTTTTTAAACGAAATTTTGAAAATCACGTACATAGCTTAATTCGCCATCAATGCGCCTATAAGCGGCGAACAGATACCTTGTCTATTTCTCTGGAACAACGATTAGAAAGCGCTGGTGAAGAGTTAGTGGACTATTTAGGGACAGCGGCTACCGACCCATTAGGTCAATTAATGATTCAAGAAAAATTGGCAGCTTTTCCGACACGTCTTTCCTCGTTGGAACAACAAATTTTAAACGCATACTTAAAAGGCTACACGTTAGAAGAAATTGCTAAAGTACGTGGGGGAACTTTTTCAGCTGTCCGAAGTGCCTATGATCGTACCAAAGCAAAAATGAAATATACATTAGAAAATGAATAAAAATTCGACAAAACAGCCGGTTTGTCGAGCAAAAGTAGTTGCAAACAGACTTCTAGTATGATAAACTTGAAATTTTTTAAAAAAAGTGATATAATGTTTCTCGAGGTGAATGCAATGCCAACAACGTTATCGTCAATTAAGAAAGATTTGGAAGGCCGTATCGGCAGTGAAATTATGTTAGTTGCTCAGACTGGAAGAAAGCGCCAAACAGAACGTAAAGGAATCTTAACGGAGACTTATCCATCTGTTTTTGTTGTTGACTTGGATCCAGACGAGAACTCATTTGAACGTGTATCTTATAGCTATTCAGATGTTTTAACACGCACCGTTGAAATCGAATTCATCGGTCAAGCCGTATAATTTAGAAAGTCCGCTTAGGAGTGAAGGAAGAGCCCTTCGTTCCTAAGCTCTTTTTAATTTCAGCCATCTGTCGTCAGAGAAAGAGCAATCTTCGGTGTACTTCTTCATGGACATATGATAGAATCTAAAAGATTAAAATGTTGGTAGACAAAAGATTAAGGAAGGTGAATCAGGGAACCGATGGAAATAATCGAACGAGCTCCTGCGAAAATTAATCTTGGGTTAGATGTTCTGCATAAACGTGTGGATGGCTATCATGAAGTTGAATCTATTTTTGCAAGTGTAGATTTAGCCGATCATTTAACTTTTGAAAATCTAGAAGAAGACATCATTCGTATTGAAACGGACAGCTCTTTTTTACCCGTGGATCGACGGAATCATGTCTATCAAGCAGTTGACTTATTAAAGCGTACCTATAATATTCATAAAGGAATTAAAATATATATTGAAAAACGTATCCCCGTGGCAGCTGGTTTAGCAGGGGGGAGCAGTGACTGTGCCGCAGCATTACGAGGCTTGAACAAACTGTGGAATCTGGGGTTGACGATGGACGAACTCTGTGAAATTGGCAGCCAAATTGGTATGGATGTTCCTTATTGTTTAAGGGGCGGAACAGCCTTTGCAAACGGACGTGGGGAGAAAATTGAAGCATTACCGACCATGCCTCAATGTTGGATTGTGTTAGTTAAACCAAGAATTAGTGTATCCACTAGTACCGTTTTTAATGATTTAGCGGTAGATGAATTGCACCATCCAGATATTGCTGGACTAAGAATAGCTATTGAAAATGGTGATTATACTGGGATGACCCAAACGGTCGGCAATGCGTTGGAAAGTGTCACGATTGCCAGACATCCGATCGTGCAACAAATCAAGGATCGCATGCTGAAGTACGGCGCTGATGCAGCGTTGATGAGCGGCAGTGGACCGACAGTCTTTGCTTTATGTGAAAAGAAAACACGAGCACAACGGATTTATAATGGACTCAAAGGCTTTTGCGAAGAAGTTTATTTGGTTCGGACATTGAAATAAATAAAAACAACAGAGCGTGGAGCAAAAACCCAAAGTGATTTTTGTCCCACGCTCTGTTGTTTTTTTAAATTTATTCCTTGACGTCCCGTGATCCATTTGGTACATTATTCCTGGCAAATCGTAAATATTACGGTTTATAATAGGTAAATCGAAAAGAGGACAGAACATGACGAAAATCTACCGCCGTTTGATAATCGGCGTTACTTTAGCAATCAGTGCTTTTCTTTTAGCTAGCTGTGGGCAAACCACACAATCGCCAAAAGAGAAGAAAGAGCTCACGGTAATGACTACTTTTTATCCGATGTACGATTTCGCAAAACAAGTCGTTGGTGATGAGGGAGAGGTTGAGCTGTTGATTCCAGCTGGAACGGAACCACACGATTATGAACCAAGCGCAAAAGACTTAGCGAAAATTACTGATGCGGATGTCTTTGTTTATAATAGTAAAGAGCTAGAAACTTGGGTTCCGAATGTTATTGAAAACTTGGACACGAAAAAAGTTTCAATCGTGGAAGCCAGTCAATCCATTCAATTGATGCAAGGAACAGAAGAGGAAGAATCTGGCGAAGAAGGTCATGAAGGCCATAACCATTCCCACGAACTGGATCCGCATGTCTGGTTAGATCCCGTGTTAGCGCAAAAAGAAGTAACAGCGATTCGGGATGCGCTTATCAAAAAATATCCTGAGAAAAAAGCCGTATTTGAAAAAAATACCGCTGCTTATTTGGAAAAATTGACTGCGCTAGATAAGGAATACCAAGCTGCATTTGCAGGCGCTAAAAATCGGACCTTTGTGACGCAACATGCTGCATTTGGCTATTTGGCAAAACAATATGGTTTGACCCAAGAACCGATTGCGGGGATTTCTCCAGACCAAGAACCTTCGCCAAGTCGTTTAGCCGAATTAAAAAAATATATTAAAACAAACAATGTTTCTGTGATCTATTTTGAAGCATCGGCTTCTACAAAAGTAGCCAAAACATTGGCAGACGAGACAGGCGTCGAATTAGCCGTATTGAATCCTTTAGAGAGTTTAACTCAAAAAGAACAAGAAGCAGGCGAGAACTACGTGTCTGTCATGAAAGAAAACCTCGCTGCTTTACAAAAAAGCATTCATTAATCTGGCAACAGAAAGGAGCCAACTTATGCATTATATTGAAGTCGAAAATTTAACCTTCTATTATGATGATGAACCTGTTTTAGAAGATGTTTCTTATTATGTTGATCCAGGGGAATTCGTTATTTTAACAGGAGAAAATGGCGCTGCCAAGTCAACGCTGATCAAAAGTACCTTAGGGTTATTAAAACCAACAAGTGGCAAAATTACGGTCGCTAAAAAAAATAGTGCTGGTGAAAAAATCAGCATTGGCTACATTCCACAACAAGTCGCTTCTTTCAATGCGGGCTTTCCTAGCACCGTCATTGAATTAGTACGTTCAGGTCGCTTTCCCAGAAATCGTTGGTTCAAACCGTTGACGAAAAAAGATCATCTTCATGTGGAAAAAGCTTTGAAATCAGTGGACATGTGGGAAATGCGCCACAAACGAATTGGCGAGCTTTCTGGAGGGCAAAAGCAACGAATTAGTTTAGCACGAGTGTTTGCGACCGATCCAGATTTATTTATTTTAGATGAGCCAACAACAGGTATGGATGAACAATCGCGAAACGAATTTTATCAATTGTTGCAACACAGTGCGCATGAACATGGAAAAGCTATTTTGATGATTACGCATGATCATGAAGATATCAAAACCTATGTAGATCGTCAAATTCGTCTTGTCCGCAAAGAAGATTCGAAATGGCGTTGCTTCCATATGAGTGAAGAATCGTATACGTAAATTTTCCAATAAAACGTTATCTGGCTCGATAATAACGAAAGCCTAGGAACAGCTTAAAGAAATGTTGGAAAAATTTAAAAAATTAGCAGGAATTAAAAAATTAATTCGCTTAAACGTCGCTACAATGGTAGTGTTCATTTTAGCGGTAAGGAGTGAATCGTATGGCAGAAATGCTTTCTTATGCATTTATGCAAAAGGCCTTTTTAGCAGCACTGTTTATCTCAGTGATTGCCCCAATGCTCGGCGTCTTTCTAGTTATTCGCCGACAATCTTTAATGGCAGATACCCTTTCACATGTGTCATTAGCCGGTGTGGCACTAGGCTTCTTTTTTAATTGGAATCCTAATTTAATGACCTTAATTGTCGTGATTGTGGCTGCAATCATTCTAGAATATTTACGAATGATTTATAGCACCTATTCAGAAATTTCGATTGCTATTTTAATGTCAGGCGGTTTGGCTTTGGCGTTAGTTTTGATGAATTTAACAGGAGGCAATTCAGCTGCTAGTATTCAATCTTATTTATTTGGTTCCATCGTCACGATTACGTGGGATCAAGTGGTTATGTTGGCAATTTTATTCGTAGTTTTAGTTCTATTGTTTATGTTATTTAAACGTCCAATGTATGTTTTAACATTTGATGAAGATACTGCTCATGTTGATGGGCTACCTATTCATTGGATGTCGATGCTTTTTAATGTAATTACTGGTGTGGCGATTGCTGTGATGATTCCGATCGCGGGAGCCTTGTTAATTTCAGCAATTATGGTCTTACCAGCTGCGATAGGTATGCGAATTGGTAAAGGCTTCAACACGGTGATTATCATCAGTGTGTTTATGGGCTTGATTGGCATGCTAACAGGGTTGACTAGCTCGTATTATTTGGAAACACCACCGAGTGCAAGTATTACCCTAATTTTTATTGGTTTATTCTTATTAGTCAATATTTATCGCCGAGTGGTTGTCATGGTCCAACGAAAACAAAAAATGCAAAGAAACTAAGGAGAAAAACGAAAGTTTTTCTCCTTAGTTTCTTTTTTTTAAAAGAAATGGCGAACTATTTTCAGTTATTTGAAAAAAATCCTCGAATTTTTCGGTTAAACCCCTTATAATAAGGAACGATAGAATGAAAAGGAGTGACGAATTTGAAAATTCGGAGAAGTGAACGATTAATCGATATGACCCAATATCTTTTAGATCATCCCCATACATTGGTTTCTTTGACATATTTTGCTGACCGATACCAATCTGCCAAGTCTTCCATTAGTGAAGATTTAGCAATTGTTAAAAAAACATTTAAAGAACGTGGAACAGGTATTTTAGAAACGATTCCAGGCGCTGCAGGCGGTGTCCGCTTTATCCCTGAAATTCCTTATGAGGAAGCGGAGCAGTTGATTATGGATTTGTGTGATCGTTTGTCAGAACAAGATCGCTTATTACCTGGGGGTTATGTTTATCTTTCAGATTTACTTGGGGAACCGAATTTATTAAGACAAGTGGGCCGGATTATTGCTTCTAAATATTTAGGCAAACAAATTGATGCGGTAATGACCGTTGCGACCAAAGGAGTGCCAATTGCGCAAGCTGTGTCTTATTACTTAAATGTTCCGTTTGTGATTGTTCGTCGCGATTCTAAGATTACTGAAGGTTCAACGGTGAGCGTGAACTATGTATCAGGGTCTTCAGAACGTATCGAAAAAATGGAACTTTCAAAACGCAGCTTAAAACGCGGCTCAAAAGTTTTAGTCGTGGATGACTTCATGAAAGGCGGCGGCACCGTCAATGGTATGAAGAGTATGATTGAAGAATTTGAAGCAGAACTTGTGGGCATTACCGTTTTTGCTGAGTCAAAATTCAATGGCCGTCGTGCAATCGATGACTATACTTCGCTATTGTACGTGGAAGATGTGGATACACAAACAAAAACGATTAGCGTAGTCCCAGGAAACTATTTCACAGAGAAATAATTTGAAAAAGAACCTGAAAATGGTCCATTCCATTTTCAGGTTCTTTTTTTCTGTTTTATTCCTTTAAAAAAAGATGAGAAAATAAATTGGTCTACCTTTTAAATGCCTTATTTTGTTGAAAAAGACAAAAGAGTAAGATAAACTAGAAAAGGTATAATGAGGACGATTTAGAAGAAAATCAAACAATTTAGTTAATTTGAGGTGGCAAACGTGGAAAATAGATACGCAATTATTTTAGCAGCTGGTAAAGGAACACGCATGAAATCTAAACTTTATAAAGTATTGCATCCAGTTGCTGGTAAACCAATGGTCGAACATATTTTAGATCAAGTAGAACAAACAGAACCAACAGAAATCGTGACGATCGTTGGACACGGGGCGGAAATGATTAAAAGCCATTTAGGCGAACGTAGTCAATATGCCTTACAAGCTGAACAATTGGGAACTGGGCATGCAGTCATGCAAGCACAAGAGTTATTAGGTGGTAAACAAGGAACAACATTAGTTATTACAGGGGATACGCCGTTATTAACTGCGGAAACCTTGAAAAACTTATTCGATTACCATCAAGGTAAGAATGCAAGTGCGACTATTTTAACAGCGCATGCGGAAGACCCAACAGGCTATGGTCGAATTATTCGTGACCATGTGGGCATTGTTGAACGAATCGTGGAACAAAAAGATGCCAGTGAAGAAGAAGCACGTGTTCAAGAAATTAATACAGGAACCTTCTGTTTTGATAATGAATCATTGTTTGAAGCGTTAGCGAAAACAGATACAAACAATACACAAGGGGAATACTATTTAACAGATATCATTGAAATTTTGAAAAAAGAAGGCAAAGCTGTCGCAGCTTACCAAATGGCAGACTTTGACGAAGCAATGGGTGTAAATGATCGTGTTGCTTTATCCACTGCTAATAAAATTATGCATCGTCGTTTAAATGAAATGCATATGCGAAATGGTGTTACATTTATTGATCCAGACACAACGTATATTGATGAAGGCGTGGTAATTGGTTCAGACACAGTCATTGAAGCGGGAGTCACTATCAAAGGAAAAACAGTGATTGGCGAAGATTGCTGGATTGGCGCACATTCAGAAATCGTTGATAGTCACATCGGCAATCAAGTGGTTGTTAAACAGTCTGTGATTGAAGAAAGTGTGGTTCGCGAGGGGGCCGATGTGGGTCCGTATGCACATTTACGTCCTAAAGCAGATGTGGGGGTAAACGTACACATTGGTAACTTCGTGGAAGTAAAAAATGCAACAATCGATGAAGGCACAAAAGTGGGCCATTTAACATACGTTGGTGATGCAACATTAGGCAAAGATATTAATGTCGGTTGCGGCGTTGTTTTTGTTAATTATGATGGCAAAAATAAACACCAAACAGTCGTGGGTGATCACGCGTTTATTGGCTCTGCAACGAACATTGTTGCGCCAGTCACGATTGGTGATCATGCGGTGACTGCTGCTGGTTCAACCATCACAGAAGATGTCCCTTCAGAAGATTTGGCGATTGCCCGGGCACGTCAAGTGAATAAAGAAGGCTATGCTAAAAAGTTACCTTACATGAAGGATTAACCTCAAATAAAAAAGAACGCTCTTTTGCTTAAGCAAAAGAGCGTTCTTTTTCATCCTTAAAGACTAGACCAATTGCTGCTAATATTTGTTTAGAGGCATTCAAGGACTAGACCAATGCTGTTTATTCGGTATTTTTAGTTATTTTTTTCAAAAAAATAGTTTTTGTTCTGCTTTTCCAATATAAAAAGACTTTCTTTTTTATAAAGTTCGTGTTTTGGTCAAAATTACTATTTTTTTCACAAACAAATCCGCTGTATTGTCCAAAAATAAAAACAATTTACAGGAAAAACATCTTATTTTAACGGAATTTACTGTTTTTTATTTAACGGATATATTATGATAGGAAAAGAAGAGCAGCGTGATGGGGGAAGGCTCTTTTTGTTGTTTGTTACTTTGACAATTGTTTGTTGCAAATGGGTTGAAACACAAGGAGGAAATTTGTGAAAAAGTTGAGCTTTAAAAAAGTGAAGTGGGGCATGCATTTTTTAATGGCTGTTGCGTTGATAGCGCCAAGCGTTACTAGTAGGACAGTTCCTAAAAGTGGCTAATTTTTTGTTAAAAAATTAATTGTTATTTTGCCATGAGGGTCTACAATTAAGTTTTTAAGTACTGATCTCCAAACAAATCTTTTTTCTTCTTCATCGAAATCACGATAAGTACTTTCTATATTTTTGTTAAACCAATTTGATTTAAATACTATAGTTTCCTTAGGCTTGACTTGAACAATCATCTGTTCAAGCTCTTTTCTATCTTTCTTATATTCGTCTAAACTTATAACCTCATTAAGATACGCTTTTTTTAACCGTTCTATTTTCTTTAGTATTTTTGAATTATTGTTTTTTTCAGGAGCAGAAACTGCTATCTTCTTCTGTTTAGCTTCAAAGTTTTCCGCGTCTGCTTTAATGTTGTTTAATAAATACTCTTCAAGTATCTCTTCGGGTATATTTATCTTATTTGGGCATTTATTTCTTTTATAAGTGTTTCCGTTACAACGGTATACTTTTTTTGTATAATACATCACTGTGCCATCTTTTTTAATATATTTTCTTTTTCGATAACGTCCAGTCATTTTTTTACCGCAACAACTACATACTACCAGTCCTGAAAAGATATAAGTACGTTTTGCTATAGATGAAATATTTTTATCTAATAGATTTTGAACCTTCTCAAAGGTTTCCTTATCCACTATGGGAGGACAATAATTTTTGTTACCAGAAACTTCACCTATATATTTTCTATTCCTTAACATGTGCTTGATTGTTCGAGAACTTCTTGTAATATCATATTCATTGAATAGATATTCAACAGTTAGGCGTATACTGTTGTGAATAGAATAATGTTTAAAAATATCTTTTGCGATAGGTGCATTTTCGTTAGGTATTAACTTCTTATCACAGATTTTATAACCAAAAGGAACGCTACCAGTTACCACTTCTCCCTTTCTAATTTTGTTTTCAAATACTGCTTTGATACGTTCAGACGCCATTTGTGCTTCTAATTCAGCAAAACTCATTGACTGATTAACAAAGGAACGTCCATAAGCAGTATCAGTATTGAAAAATGGTTGTGAAACGGCAAGCCATGTTACGCCAGAATTATCTAATATTTCTTGAATATTTAAGTAATGACGTAAATTTCTAAACCATCGATCTAATTTGGTAAACAAAATAATATCTATTCTGTTCTTTTTTATATCTTCTAATAAGCGTTGAAATTCATCGCGGTACAATTTTTGTCCTGAAATGCCGTCATCAATATACGTGTCAATGATTGTCAAATTGTCTTGAGTACTTACATAATCTTTTAAAGTAGCTATTTGTGCGTCTAAGCTATCCCCGTGTTTTGCTTGTTGATCAGTAGAAACCCTAATGTATAACGCTGCTCTCTTTAGCATAAACGAATCCCCCTATCTTATTTAAAAACTACTCTTGGTCTTTCTCAACATTAAGCTTGTTTAATTGTAAAAATAACTGAGCATAATCAGATTTAAGTTCTTGGTATTCTTTTTCAGTAAATCTGTGACTAGGTCCTGTACGTAAATTTAAATTAATATATTCAATATTCAATTCTTCGCAAAGTCTTTTTTCTACTTCATATTTATTCATAATATCCCTCCTTAGAGAATGTATGTTCTTTTTTTTGTAAGAAGAAAAGTCCGAGGGTTAAAATTTATATTTATTTCTTATCTAACCACGAACTATTCTTCTATAAATTATTTTTTAAACAGATTGGCCTTCAATAGAATACTTTTAAGTCTAATAAAAAAGTTCTATAATATAACTTTTCCAATAATTCTAATTTTTTCATTTTCTAAAATTCTATCTTCATACTTGGTATTGATTGATCTCAAAATAATTTGTTTATTTGAGTAGTCTTTAATTACTTTCTTACATGTAACACCATCATTATCAATTTCTACAATTGCAATTTCACCATTTTCAACATCACATTGTTTTTTATAAAAAACAATACTTCCATCTTTAATTAGCGGTTCCATTGAATCTCCCTGAATATTAATAGCACAATCTGCTCCTTCCGGCACGTGTGCGAAAGAATGCTGTTCAACGTCTATATCTCCATATTCTAGAACTGCAGGGTTTGCTGCGGTCTTTCCTACCAATGGAACAACTTTTCTATTGCGTGATTCCGTTTCAAGAATTTGCTTATCTAATTCTTTCTCGGCAAATATTAATACATTTTTTTGTCTTTTAGTTTCTAACTTAGCTGAGGTTTCGTTTATTTTCGTTAAAATTTGAGAAAGTGGTTCTTCTTCAAATCCTAATAGGTATTCTGGGCTTGTTCCTAAAGCGTTGGCAAAGTCGGATATCTTATTAACAGGAAATTGTCTTGTTCTATTTTCGTAACGTGACATTGCGGACTTAGCTATTCCAACTTTTTCTGCTAATTCAGTGGATGTCATTTTTTTCTGTTTACGCAAATTTGTAATTAATGTCATAATTTCATCATTCGTTCTCAAATTATTCACCTCCTAAAGAAATAATACTAATAAAGTTCCCAATAGTCAACAAAAAATGTTCTTATTCGGCACAAATAGTTGACATTCGGGAATCATCGATATATCATTAAAGCACATTCATGAATGAATAAATGTTAGGAGGATTATAAAAATGGAATTTGACTTCAACCGTTTAAAAGCTGAGAGAATCGCAAAAGGGTATTCTCAAGAAGAATTAGCAAAGAAATTACAATGGACACGAAGTGTATATACAAAACGTGAAAATGGTACAGTTTCATTGGGAGTTGACGAACTAGCAAAAATAGCAACAGCATTAGAAATGCCAGAATCTAGAATATCTATTTTTTTTACTCGTTAAGTTCCCGAATGTCAACAACGAAGGAGGGAAGTGTGATATGAATCAAAAGTCGTCAGAAAAAGTAGATATCGATTTATTGGCACAAGCTTTTGCTGATGTTTTAACGCGACGTACTGGTATACAACATGTTTGTAAAATAAAAAGTAAAAGTGAATCTAAGAAAAGTGAAGGTAACAGTTATCAGAAAGAAGCTAACTAAAAATGAAGGGAGAAACAGAATATGCAATTAGTAATAATGAAAAATAAACAAGTGGTAACAAGTAGTTTACAAGTTGCTGAAACATTTAGAAAACAGCATAAACATGTTTTAGAAGCCATTGATGAATTAAAGCAAGGGCTAGCCGAAAATTCGGCAGACTTATTTTATGAAGATATATATGTTCATCCGCAAAACAAACAATCTTATCGCCAAGTTATCATGAATCGCGACGGCTTCACATTATTAGCAATGGGGTTCACTGGTCAAAAGGCATTGCAGTTCAAACTGAAATATATTGAGGCTTTTAATCAAATGGAAAAAGAAATTCAACAGCCCAAACTACCAACTTCCAAAAGAGAACTAGCAATGCTTGCTTTATCAGCAAATGAAGAAACAAATGAGCGTGTAGATAATATTGATAAACGATTAGTAGATATCGAAGAAAATAAACTGATTAGCACTGAAGATAAAGGGACGATCGATAGCAGAGTTAGAAAGAAAGTGTACTACTTATGCAAAGAACAACGCTTAAGTCAAGAAGCAAAATCAATGCTCTTTCAAGATTTGGGATCTAGCATAAAACGACTGTTTAATGTTCCTAATAGAGGTCGCATTAAGGATAAGGATTTCCAACGTGTTCTTGAATTTATTGATAACTGGCAGCCGTCATCTGTTACTAAAGAACAGATTAAACAGCTTGAATTAGAAATGTTCTAGGAGGTAAATAATATGAGAAAAATTTATAACTTAAGAAGAATTGCAGTACTGCTTATTGTTTTCGGATTGGGTCTGCTAGTGGGTGGAAACTTTAATCCAATCATCCAAAATGTGTATATTGGATTGTTCATTATTTGGACATTATTTTATGACTTAGCTCTTGAAGATAGAGAGGTAAATAAATGACAAGGAAAGAAAAACTACAGCAAACGAAAAAACTTGCTGATTTATGGTACCAGCAACAAAAAAATCAAATATACATTATGCAACAAAAAGAGAGAAGGGAATTTAGATGTTTAAAGCAGTAGGAAAAGATAGTTTGAAAATTTACGTGGTTGAGGATACGAAAGCCCTGGTATTTCAAAAGCTTAAAGAAAAATATCCAGACACTGCGATAAATAAGGCAGTATTTCCAGAAGCGTTATTTATCCAAGAAACAAAAAAGTGACTTCCGCCGGCAAGCAAAAAGTCACAAACAAAATTAATTGATAGGAGAATTATAGCATGAGAGTGGAAGTGGATTCAATGCAAAGAATTGTCTTAATTGATAATCATTCACCTTATGGATCACTGATTTTTGAAAAGGATGCTATTAATAATCATGTTGCTGTTTACCAAGATAGCGAAGATGAAGAAGTTAGAACAGTATTCGAGAGTTTAGATGAAAGTGCTTATTTTAATCAAGTTGAATTAATCGAAGGACTTCAAAAAGTTATTTCATTACTGAAAGAAGGGGAATAAATGAACGAGAACAGCGAAAATTTAAAAGAATTGTTTGATGGGATGTATAAGCTAAAAAGCAAATTAATTCAACCAAGATTTGACGCAGAAGTTGCCTATACAACGAAAAAAGGTCCAATGAATTTCCAATATGCAACTCTAAAAGCGATTGAAGAAGCAATTAGAAAAGCTGCACAAGAATCCGAAAGCGGAATTGATTTTCAACAAAATGTCGTCAATGAGAATAATGCGTTAAAAGTCACAACAATTATTACTCATGTTAGCGGTCAATATATCATTCATGGACCTTTTGAATTTCCAAACAGTGGCACTAATCCGCAAGGGCTAGGAAGCTTAACAACTTATGCAAGACGTTACTCTTTGTCTGCTGCTTTTGGAATTGCTGCAGATAAAGACGATGATGGCCAAACAGCAGCTGAAAAGAACAGCGATACTTCAAAAGTTGATTTGATTAGCGGTAAACAGTTAGCTACGTTAAACGATCATATCCGACAACTTTCTGAGTTATCGAATTCTGAACTTGACTATGTGCGGAATGAGCTAAGTAAAGAATTGAATGTAGATGTCAATGAAAATATGCCAGCTAGCATGTTCAAGAAAGCTATGGAAGTTCTGAAGCAATGGATACAACAATTCCAACCACAACCAGAAGAAAACATTACATGGGGGCAAAACTAATGACAAACGAATTAACAACAGAATTGCAGTTTAGTGTTGATTTTAAAGCCAGTGAAATTACCATTCAAAACGAAGTGCAGCTAGCTTCGATTGTCGACAGTGCTGTTGAACATTATTCAACAATGATTTTTACAGATGAGAATATTCCCGACGCAAAAAAAGCTAGAGCAGATTTGAAAAAAGTATCTGATTTACTAGAAAACCAACGAAAAAATATAAAAAAAGAATACAGTGAACCTTTAAAAAAATTCGAGGACAAAATAAAAAAATATACTGGAAAAATCAATCTAGTGCGCTCAAGCATCGATGAAAATATTAAGTCTTATGAAGAAACCGAACGCAATAAACGAAACGAAAAGCTTCAAGAAGTAATTGCTGAAATGTCTGAAAATTATGGTGTTGATATCAATGAATTTAAAATTTCGGATTCATGGTTAAATAAAACATCTTTCACTGCTAAAGGTGAATTAACCAAAAAAACTATTGAAGAGATCGCAACAGTAATGTATTCAGTAGCAAAGGAAAAAGAGCGTATCAAAAACGATAAGCTCATTGTTGAAAATTATGCTAAGGCAGTTGGTCTTGACTCGTTTTCTTGGGTCGCATTAATCGATAAAGGGTCTACTGCACCAGAACTGATAAAAGAAATCGATTCAGCCGTTGCTTTAAAAAAAGAACAAGAAGAACGTGAAAGAGCAAAAAGAGAACACGACGAAGCCATGGCTGCTTTGAAAACTGAAACAATCAACAATAAAACGGTTGACACTGCGACAGGTGAAATCATCACGGAAAAAGCGCCAAAAACCAGCAAAAAACAACAAGAGAAAACAGTTACGTTAAGACTAACAGCAGAGCATCAAAAGTTAGTTGCTTTAAACAATTTTATTATTAATAACGGGATTCAAGTGGAAGTGATTGAATGAACCTGAACAATGTTTATTCTGCTGTTATTAAGAGTTTGAAAAACAACTCAATAACAGCAGTAATAAACGAAGCAATAAATATTGAACGATTAAAAACCATGTATTTTGATTATACAGGGCCAAGAGAAGTTGAAATAAGATTTATTGATCCGAGAAAATTTAGTGTTGCCCAACGTCGATTTATCTTTGCAATGCTAGAGGATATATTCTCTTTCACAGGGCAAGAAACGGAAGTGTTAAAGGAAATGTTCTATCTCAGGTTTGAAGCGTTACAAGGCTATGAAATTAGCCTCAGAAACGACTCAACGAACACAATAGACGATGCAACCATTTTAGCGAACATTATCTTGAATTTCATCTTTGAAAATAATATTCCATTTCGCAATGGGTACGATATTTTACCTGCTAATCAGGAATATTACTTTTACAAATGCATCACTAACAGAGTTTGCTGCATATGTGGCAAAACTGGTGCAGACATTGACCATTTTGATAAAGCTCTAGGTCGGCGGAAAAGAAAAAGTGTGGACCACACAGAATACACTTACGCTGGTTTGTGCCGATGCCATCACACAGAAAAACACAATATTGGTATTACAGCATTTAAGAAAAAATACCATGTTAAAGGAATTAAATTAAATCAAGACACCATTAAAAAGTTACACATAGGGGGTTAAACAATGGCAGAAATCAGTTGGATAAAACTAAAAACAACCATGTTCGATGATGAAAAAATAAAACTTATCCAATCGATGCCAGAAGCCGATGCAATACTAGTGATTTGGATTCGATTACTAGTATTGGCTGGCAAAACCAATGATGAGGGATTGATCTATATTCAGAGGAACATGCCTTATACCGAAGAAATGTTAGCGACGTTGTTTTCTAAGCCTGTCAATGTTGTTCGTTTGGCTTTAATGACTTTACAGCAATTCAATATGATTGATTTAAACGAAGATGGGTTAATTGCTATTGAAAATTGGGACAAGCACCAAAACATTGAAGGCATGGAAAAAGTACGTTTGAAAAATGCAGAACGAGTTAGAAAACATCGAGAACGCAAGAAACAACAGGCTTTAGAGGATAAAAACAGTGGTAACGTTACATGTAACGTTACAGTAACGGATTGTAACGGTACAGATAAAGATATAGATAAAGAAATAGATATAGATAAAGATAAAAAGAATAGGTCAAAAACATCTTGTAAATATTCTGACGAACATTTACGTCTTGCTGAAAAGTTAAAAAATAATTTAATCAATGATTTTCCAAGTGAAATGAAAAGAGTGAACATTGAAAAATGGGCTGATACGTTCAGGTTAATAGAAGAACGAGATCAACAAACTATTGCAGCAATTGACTATGTTCTTGATTGGTTACCTACAAATTCATTCTGGTTTGGAAACATTAGAAGTGCTTCCAAGCTAAGAACACAGTTTGAAAAACTAAAATTTGAAATCAAGAATGAAAAAGAACGGGGCCAACAACGAACGACTTACCAACGTCAAAATGTTAGAACTGAAAGTTTACCAGAATGGGCAAAAGAATCAAATAATCAGCAAGAAGAAAAGTTATCGCCAGAAGAGCAAGCGGAACTTGATAGACAAATAAAAGAATTCATGGAGGGAAAATAATGAACGAATTAGTTAAATTAGTAGAAGAATGGGCGAAAGAAAAGCATTTAGATAAAGCAGAGCCTGAAAAACAAATGCTAAAAGTGATTGAGGAAGTTGGAGAAGTTGGCGCTGCATTGGCAAGAAACAACGAAAACGACCTAAGAGATGGTATTGGAGATGTGGCTGTGACATTAATTATTCTCGCTATGCAAAATAACATGGACTTATACGAATGCTTAAATCAAGCATATAGCGAAATCAAAAACCGCCAAGGAAAAATGGTAAACGGAGTATTCGTCAAAGAAGCCGATTTGTAAGGTTTGGGGTGGAAAGAAATAATGACAAAGTATCCAACACAAGAATTAAAAAACAAAAGAAAATCTCATGTGCAATTCATGAGTATAGAGGCAATGAAGAATATTTATGAGCTAGGCTATCCCTTTGAATACTTCGAAGATAGTTGCCAATTTGCGATTGAAACGCCTATAGGTGTCATTGATTACTTTGGAATAAATGGCACTTGGGTTGTCCGCAAAGGACAAGACCGAGGGAAAGGCATACGAAAATTGAAGCAGTACATTAAAAACAGAGTAGGTGATTACGTGGAAAAAGTAAAAGTAGTGAAATGTGCTGGGTATCTGGATAAAGACGGGAACATCACTAATCAAATTAAGCAGGCGATGCATTTTACAGACGATGAATTAGCAAATCTTGCTGCAGAAGTGGCAGGTGGAAAGGTCGTAAACGTTGTAATTCCACCAGAAAAGCCAAAACAATTACTTGAAAAAGTGAGAGAAGAATCATTTCAAGAAAAACCTAAAAAGAAAAGTAAGAGCAATCAGTCTTGGATGAATAAGAAATAATTTGTTGGTTTTTGTAGCGTGATTTAACCGTAGCTAGATTTTAAAACTAGTTTAGGGTAATTAATCATAAATGATTTAAAACACCTTAAATCGAAAAATAAAGCGGTGGAATGTGAGGTAAAAAAATGAAATTAACTAGTGTGACATTTAAGCCGTCGGCTGAACGTTTTCCGCCACTTGTGGCAATAGATTTAGACCAATTAACACCCAATGAGTACGTGACACTTAGAAATTTGGGTTATGATACACAACTTTCTAAAATTACTAAAAGGACCTTTGAAGAGTTGGAAGGCCATTTGGGAATTCGAGGAGACGTTGCAAAGAAAAATGGATTTTATGTATTAATCAAATAATCAGAAGGGAGTGGAGTTTGTGGCCACAGTAAAGAATTCTTTGCTCCTTTGAAATTATGAATATTTACCAAAAGATGATGGCTAAACTTATGAAAGAACTTTGCGGTAAAAGAAATATGTACGAAGTGTTTTTCGACTTTACCAAAATGTCAGCATGCAGTATTTCTAATGTTTTTGACAAAGTGCATTTTGAAGAAAGAGAGAAGTTGTATCTGTCTATTCAAGAGAAATACACCGAAGAAGAACAAGAAAAGTTCAATGAATTATTCGCTTTGCTAGTTGAAGCTTTAGAAGAGACTACGACTGATATACTAGGTGAATTGTATATGACTTTGGAAATCGCTAATAAAGATGCAGGGCAATTCTTTACACCATACAATGTAGCTCGTTTAATGGCAGAAATGAATTTTAGCGAAAATGATGAACAATTGAAAAATGGAAAGCCAGTTGTTTTTTATGAGCCTTGCATTGGTGGCGGTGTTACCCTCATTGCTTTAGCAAATGTGATGCGAGAAAAAGGCTATAACTACCAAAGAAATTTGAGAGCGTTGTGTGGTGATATCGACGGAAATGTACTTTCAATGGCGTATGTGCAATGTTCTTTGTTAGGAATAGATGCGATATTTGAAAGAAAAAATGCACTGAGTAATGAACCTGCAACAGATGTTTGGTTCACACCGTTTTACGCTTTGAATAGAGCAAAAGAAAAAGAAGCGCAAAATACATTAGAAATACTAAGAGGAGCCATGGGACTTCTGAAAAATAAAACAAGTAGTTCATTTACTGAACCAGAACAGCTGTCATTATTTTAGAGAGTGAGTGAAGAAGATGACTCCAAAGTTTAGAGCTCATAGCTGTTTTAAGCATCCATTATAGGGGATTATTCAGAAAGTCTATGATAACTCGGTACTCGGTAAAATAACTGTTGTTCAACGGAAAGACAAGGAAAATATAAGCGATAGTAACAATCAAATGATTATCAGTAAAAAATATGTACTGAACCAAATTAAGACTAAAAAAGTAGAGGAGTTTTTGAACATGAGAAAAAATTACAGATTGATTTACAAACAGTGTTTCATGGGTGAAGAATTGCAGGACACAATTATGAAATACAACAAGACAATTGCTGAGATGGAGCAATCAGTAAATGACTTGTACAGCGATCCTCATGTGTTTAGTGTTCGCTATGAAGAGGTGCAAAATGATTCCAAAGTTTAGAGCAAGAGATGAACGAGGAAACTGGCATGTTGGACTTCTAACTTTTATGTTTGGCCAGTATGCCATCGTAAATGAAACAGATGAAAATACGGTTTATCTGATTGATAAGGAAACTATTGGGCAATCCATTGGATTAAGAGACAAGAACGGCGTAGATATTTTCGAGGGTGATTTAGTCGAACATGATGACAATATAAATGGCACGTGGGAAACCTTTGAAGCTTGCGAAATTGTTTATGATGGAGACTATGCGCAATTTTGTTTTAAGAACGATGCTAGCAACTTCCTATCATATTACAGAAATTTATGTATCATCGGAAATATCCATGAAAATCCAGAACTATTGGAGGACAAATAAATGGCGATTAAAGGAACAAGCAAGTTTGACTTTGAAGTGTTTAATGGGGATTTCGATAATTGGATGGGCTTCAATAAACAAAAATATACTAGGGAACAAGCAATAGAGGAATGGCGGTCAGAACTAATGCTTGACGAAAACACACCTTACATTGTTGAAGATGCATTTGTTAGATATCGTTTCGGAGTAGACGAAGACAATGAGAACCGTAGTTGCTGGTGGTTAGAATGGCGAGATTGTGGTCATAGGTCTGTGCCTGTTTGGTCCATTAGAACGCCTTTTCCGTGGGAATTGGAGGGTAATTATGAAATCTGAAGAGATAAAATTTTTAAAAGAGTTACAACATGAGTTACTGACTCAAGATAAATTATGTCAAGCTGATCCTAGATTTTGGGTAATCAGAGATTATCGTTGGGATATTATTCCTATGGACTATGCTGACGAATACAGAGTTTATGACAACGAGGGTACCAATTGGACTCTAAATCAATTTGCAGATTATATCAAAGATGAAGAATGTTACGACGAGATACTAGAAGAATTAGATTTAACGAATTCTAATGAACTTGATTTTGATGATATTGAGAATATTGTTGAATCAATCAATAAATACTATGATTCTTATGAATATGAGATTCACGGGGTTAATTGTGAGTCATTTATAGTACCAGATACAATGTTTTTAACTAATCGAGAAGCGAAAGAACACTTGAAAAGTAATCACTATCATTACACTAGCAAAGCGCACACTTATGCTATGACCGCTTGGAGATCACCGCAAGTAGAAAAGTTGATTCATATTTTACAGACTGCTGATTTTGAGGAGGAAGCGGAATGAAACAATTAAAAATAAGCTATATTGATTTAGCTGTAATAATTGAAAGCATCTATTACGGAGAAGATGAAGATGTATCTGATATTGATGACTTATTGAAATATTTGCGTAATAACGGACATCTGTCTACTGTTTTAACAGTTTCAAGGGAGGAACAACGATGAATAAACAAGAATTGATTGGTATTTTAGAAGGTTTAGAAGGTGATTCATTCATCGAAAAGTATAACGAAGGATATGATCAAGCAGTTCGTGACTGTTTGATTGCAGCAAAACAACTAGACGAACCGAAAAAAGTCGTGATACCACAAGTTGTGGCTGACTGGATTAAATATGCTAAAAGACAAGGCTATGGATTTATGCAGTCGTATGATCCAATATATATGTCTTATCCAATTAACGATGGCCTTGATAAATGGATAGATGATAATGAAGAGACGTTTGCTCATGCTTGGCTTGACGGCTACGAAGTCGAGAAAGAGCAATTGTATTATGTGAAGTTGCCAGAAATTGGGTATATGCGTTTCGGTAAAAAGTATTTCTATTCAACTGATAAAGAAGATGCAAAACGATATACAGAAAACCAAATCAAAGCAATTGACGAGCGTTACTGGGATTTTGCTGTGAAAGTTGATGGTGAATAAATGATCTTAGAAGAATTGAAATTTACAACGCCAAAACAAAAAGAATTGTTCAAATCAATCGTAGAGGATAAGCGCCGATTATTAGACAATGAAATCGAAAAATTATATGAGCAGTATTTTAAGCCAGCAGATTCGAGAAAAATTGAAAAACTTAATTAATGGGAAAATGGAGCCTGAATAAATGATCAAATTTAAAGAATTCAATACTCAACCTTACGATGTTCACATTACTGGATTTTTTAAAGATTTAAACAAGAAAAATCCAGATGATGTTTTTGAATATGTTGACTTGAAATGCGTTGATAGAAACTTAGTGATATTAGTTTACCGTCAAACTAATAGAAGAATACGTCAGCTCGGAAATGTACTTAAGGGAGGATAAGCAATGCTAAGTTATCCAGAAGTTTATATCTTAGGAAGGCAAGTCGATGGCGTTTATGTTGAGTATTCAGAACCATATCTTTCAAAAAAAGAAGCTGAATTTGATAAGCATCACTATGAAATGGGCCAATCAATGTCACATGATGCTGGCTCTTGGAAAATTTTAAAGTATTGCAGACCAATTACACTGGAGGTGCAACATGGGTAAGAAAAAATCAAAAATTAAAAAGAAAAAGCGTCGCTTGCAAGAAAAGGCAATTGCAAACCGCACTCAAAATTCTAAAAAATAAAAAAAGTCGGAATCGCTCCGACCAACCACATTGATATTATAACATAAAAGGAGCGATTTAACTTGATTCAATTGTTAAAAGAAGTTGATTTCAGTCAGACTAGAGTCAATGCGAGAGCCGTGTTGAAAAATTTTAGACGTTTGGACCGAATAGCTGGTCGTTCCTTAGTAGATGTTCGGTCGCCAATAATTACAGACATGCCCAAAGGTATAAAGCATGGTAACAAAGCAGAAGATGCGTTGATCCAGATGCTCGATGTCGAAGCAGAGCGTGATGCAATCCTAACGGCTTTGATGTCCTTAAGCATAATAAGTCGTCAAATTCTTCACTACAGTTTCTGTGTGCAGGACCATTACTCTAATTACAAAATCGCCAGAGAAGTCGGCTATTCTGAAAGAAGTATTCAAAGAATGAAATCAGAAGCTTTGATTGAATTCGCTGAAGCTTACCGAAACGGCAAAATAATTGCATATAAATAATTTTTGGCGGTTTTTTGGCGGAAAGTTGGCGGTTTTTATACGAATTTGAGTGCTAATATAGTAATATCGAAAGTCAAAGAAATGGACACATTACACAACGCTTTCTGGTTTAGTCACCGTTTGATTTGACTTTCGATGGTCACTTGCAGACTTACGTTCTCAATAAAATGAAGTGAGGTGAATAACCTCCTCTTTTTTCTACAGTTTTGCAAGTGACACAAATAGTTGCTAGGGATGCAGTAGTAACTACCTGATTCATACTAGTTGAGGTTAGGTATATTGCTCTATCCCAGCATATGACGATAAGAACATTAACCAGATCTCTGCGGCAGCTGCTTACGCACGAGAGCAATTCCTAAACTCATAGAGTAGCAGCTAGGTACGTTTAGGATAAACTTAATCAATTGTTTTTGCTGGTGTTTGATTGATCAGTCACTGTGGCGGAAAGGGTAACGCTAATCAGATATAAGAGATCCGTCTCGGTGAGACCGCGTAACGGGTAGGCTGAACGAGATAGCGAGAAACTCTCCCTGAAATTCAGGCACGTATGACGTGTGTTACCTCTATGGCGGAGATACGGTGGATGGAATGAGTTCCCACAGATTCAGCAGGAAGTAAAACGAGGCGTCGTCACACGCCTATCTTATATCGTGCAAGGTTCGAATCCTTGCCAGTGACATAATCATTTTAGCCGTGAAAGTCTGCGAAAGCTACGTCCTGATGGGAAAACATTCTGACGAGAGTGTGTAAAGGTTAATTTGATTTATTAGCAATTGCTAGAAGGTAGCTCCTTCTGGTATGGCGTGTAGCTCAATTGGTGAGAGCGATTGGTTTTTAATCAAGCACATGCAGGTTCGACTCCTGTCACGTCAATAAGTAGCTTTTGCTGCTTAAATAAAAATATCGTCAATAATTCAAATGTAACTACCTTTACGATCGAATGACGGTTAAGATTTTCCCTCCTATCCTAGACTGCACTTTCACCGTGCAGTCTTTTTTGTACATAAAAAAGCCACTAGACTATGGGATCTAGTGGCTAGGTAGCATTCGTGCACAATATTTTTTGATTGCTATTTACAAAAAGGAGTTGCTACCTATGAATAGTATATCAAGAAGTGATTTATTGAATCAAGTACATAAAAACAATTAGGAGAGAGAACATGAAAAACTATTGGTATGTATCGTTAACACATAGATATCCACAGCCGAACCGCTCAACTGATTCAATGCGCGTTGTTATGTCTGTACAGATAAAGAAGAACGCTTCAATTATTGAAATGACGAGAGAAGCCACGCCAAAGGAAATTGATGCGTGTAAGCTAGTTTATTGTGGGCATGGCTATTTTGATGAGAAGAACATTCAAGAAAATATCAAGCGAAACATGAGGGATTAGAAATGAAATTTAAAAAGATGAAGTTATCAGAACTACACCCTGCCGAATACAACCCTAGAGTTGAATTAAAGCCAGGTATGGCAGAATATGAAAAACTTAAACAATCAATTTTAGAATTTGGCTTTGTTGACCCTCCCATTTTTAATAAAAATACAGGAAACTTGGTTGGTGGACATCAACGCGTTACTGTTGCAAAAGAATTGGGCCTATTTGATGAAATAGAGGTTTCTGTGGTTGATTTACCATTGGATAAAGAGAAAGCTCTAAACATAGCTTTAAATAAGATTTCTGGAAATTGGGATGAAGATAAACTAACAGAATTGCTTAATGAACTAACTGCAGATAATTTGGAGTTAACAGGGTTTGACAACGAAGAATTAGAAAATTTAATTGAAAGTACTGACATACCAAATTTTGAACCAGGTAGTATTGATGACCAAGGAGACTTGACGAAACTTGAACCGAAATTTGTTAAATGCCCTTGTTGTGGAGAGGAGTTCGATTTAAGAGATGTTGAAAGTTGATTGGGCCACTCATGAAGCTACAAAGTATGCTTGCACGCACTTTCATTACAGCAAAAGTGTGCCTGTTGGAAAGCTCATTAAAATAGGAGCATGGGAAGATGGCCAATTTATAGGAGTAGTAATTTTTAGTAGAGGTGCAAATAAAAGCATAGGAAGCCCATATGGATTGAAACAAACAGAATGCTGTGAACTAACTAGGGTTGCTTTAACCAATCACAAGTCGTTTGTATCTGAAATTTTGGCCAAAGCAATTAAGTTCCTAAAAGAATTTAATCCAAGCATGCAATTAATAGTAAGCTATGCAGATACGGACCAAAACCATCATGGAGGTATCTATCAAGCAACAAACTGGATATATACTGGAAAGACAGATGGAGAACGTTATTTCATTGTTAATGGAAAAAAGACACATCCTAAATCTATTCATGCCAAGTATGGGACGGGGTCTCAAAGGCTAGAATTTTTGCATAAACATGTGGATCCAAAAGCTTCCATTTATGAATCAAAAGGTAAACATAAGTATTTAATGCCACTAAATAAAAAGATACGTAAAAAAATCATTAAATTATCAAAACCTTATCCAAAAGCTAAATAAAAAGAGACAAGTGCGCTAACACTTGCCTCAATTCAACGAGATACGAATACCCCGAAGACACAGAAACCACACGCGCGTGCTTTAAACCCAGTTCTGTGTCTTTTAGCATTATATAATAGTGCGAGGTATTCTACAATGGAAACATTTGATTATGAAGTTCAACAAGCTTTAGAGAAGCAAAAGATTGTGGAAGAAAACAACAAGATTATCAGGGCTGCAAAGGCTCAATGGATAAGTAACTTTAAAGCAGGCCATATCAAATTGAATACAGTTAAGGACTTAAAAGATTTAATTGAAATTGAAAGTCATTTAAAAGAATTATGATTGTAAATATCAAAAACAAACTCAACTATTGAAGCGAAAAGCGAGGTGGTGTTAATGGATGGCTAGAAAAAGAGACCCTCGTCGTGATGAAGCTAAAAAAATATGGCTAGATTCAGGTGGTAAAAAGGTTCTTAAAGAATTAGCTAGTGAACTAAATGTGTCTGATTCTCAAATCAGGAAATGGAAATCTGTTGATAAATGGGCGGAGGAATTAAAAGGTAACGTTACTAAATCGAATAGTAACGTTACCAATAAAGGTGGAGCGCCATCAGGTAATAAAAATGCTAAAGGGAACAAAGGTGGTTCTCCTCCTAAAGGTAATAAGAATGCTATTAAAACTGGCGAATATGAAACAATATTTGCCGATATGTTATCTGACGAAGAAAAGAACATCTATTCTAATATGAATGATGATCCTTTTTTTATTTTGGATGAAGAAATAAGAATCCTGAAAATTCGCCAATATAGAATGCTTAAACGCATAAAAGATGCAGAGGCTGGCTTAAATGATGAAGAAGTTGAACGTTTGCAACAGCTTCGGAAAGTTAAAGAGCCATCGGCAATTGATGGGAAAATGGTTACTGTCAAAAGAGAAGTTTTGAAAGATGTACAAATAACTCGTAAGACATTTAGAAAGTTAGATGACATCTTAGCGATTGAAGATGCTTTAACACGAATTAGCAATCAGTTAACTAAAGCAATAAAACAACAGGAAGAACTAGTTACTAGAGGCATTAAATTACAATTGTTAAATGCGCAAACAGAAAAAGCAGAAGCTGATGCAAAAATCGCATCTAATAATGCTGATAAGTTAACAGCTGGTGGAAGAGCTAACGAATTGTTAGAAGCTTTACTCAACGTTAAATCACGAGGTGTGAGCGATGGTAATTAATTTTAGTGATAAGCAAGTGGCGAACATTAATTTCAACACAAGCAAAGTGACCTTTGAATTAAACGAAGGCACTCCTCGTAGTGGAAAAACCACCAGTGATATATTTAAAATGGCAGACTTCTATTTACGCTCACCAGACCAGAACCATCTTGTGACTGCTTATAATCAAGAACAAGCTTTCCGAATGTTTATGGACGGTGACGGTTTAGGATTAATGCATATATTTGATGGCGTTTCAGATATTCGACATGATGAACATGGGGACCATTTGCTTTTATATGCACCTAACGGAGAAAAAAAGATTTATTACAAAGGCGGAGGTAAAATCAATTCGGTTGGTGCTATTACGGGCATGTCGTTAGGCTCAGTTACTTTCTTAGAATTTAACTTGCTGCATAAAGATTTCATTAATGAGTGCTTTAGACGTACTTTTGCTGCAGAATGGCGCTATCATTTAGGTGAACAGAATCCACCAGCACCGAATCACCCTAATTTAGAATTGTTAGAACGTTTTGAGAAATCAGGACGTTTTTTATTTCGTCATTGGACGCCAGATGATAATCCAATCTTAAGTGAATCAAGAAAGCAGCAGTTATACGATGAGTTATCAAGTAGCGAATATCTTTTAGAACGTGACTGGTATGGTCATAGAGTGCTACCACAAGGTGTTATTTACTCAATGTTCGGTAAGAACAACAAAGCAACCGAAATAAAAGGAAACATCATTGAAACGTTTTTTACTGCTGATGGTGGCCAAGCTGATGCAACTACCTGTGCATTTTGGGTTGTCACTTTCTATGATGGGAAATTTTATCTGTATCGTTTAGCAAACTACTATCATAGCGGAACGGATACGGGAGAAACAAAAGCGATGTCAATTTATGCAAAAGAGATTAAACGATTTGTTGAGTGGTGTTATACAAAATGGAACCATTTGCCACACTGGAATTATTTCTTTGTCGATCCTGCCTGTAAAACGTTACGTTCTGAGCTTGACTTAATAGGGATTATTACAGATAAAGCTGATAACAATAGCTCCGATAAAGTTTCAAGTAATGGTTTAAAGATAGAGGTTGGAATAGAACGACTACAAAACACCATGATAAGTGGCCAATTTATAGTTTTAGAATGTGGAGAAGAATTTGACCACTATAATTTTGAAAAAGAAATCTCTATGTATGTGAGAAACGATAATGGATTGCCCGTAGATAAATATAATCATGCACTTGATGAAGCAAGGTATGGTAATAATTACTTTTATAAAACCTATATCGCCTAGAAAAGAGGTGTTTACATGTTTGACAAATTAAAAGCGATGTTCAGGATTGGAGGTGCAAAAATAGGTATGGTAGAAACACTTAATAGAATTACAGATCATCCAAAAATCGGAGTAAATACTGCTGAAATCGATAGAATAATGGACAACAAACGCATATATAAAAATAAGTTTCCTGATGTGAGCTACGTTAATAGTGATGGTATGCGTATGCACAGGGCTTTTCATTCATTAAATGTATCAAAAGTAGTTTCTCGCAAATTAGCTAAGCTAGTCTTTAATGACGGGTGTGCAATAAGCATTGATGATGATGAAGCGGACCAGTTTTTACAATCAGTTTTTAACGATAATAAGTTTCGTAAGAACTTTGGCGAAGAGCTGGAAGCAGGATATGCAATAGGAGGGCTTGTCCTACGTCCCTACGTAGACACAAAGACAAACAAAATAAAAATATCCTTTTGCCGAGCTGATACTTTTTACCCTTTACAGTCCAACACTAATGACATATCAGAAGCAGCTATTGCTACGATTACACAACAAACTGAAGGTAAGAAAAATGTTTATTACACACTTTTAGAATTTCATGAGTGGGAAAATAGCACTTACTATATCAGAAACGAATTGTATCGTTCAGAAGAACAATCTCAAACAGGTGTTAGGGTACCATTACCGACATTAGACAAGTACAAGGAACTAAAAGAAGAGTCTGCTTTAGTCGGATTTACTCGACCATTATTTGTCTATATTAAACTTGCTGGAAAAAACAATATAGATATTGATAGTCCATTGAGTTTAGGTATTATAGACAATGCGAAGCGCCAATTGATTGATATTAACGAAAAATACGATGAATTTATGAATGAAGTTGAAGAAGCGAGAAGAAAAATATTAGCTTCAGATCATTTCTTCAAAGTTAGATATGATGAAAAAGGGAATCCTATAAAACGATTTGACAGTAAGACATCTGTATATCAACGGTTGAAATCAGACGAGCCTTTTATTAGTGAATTTGTTCCTACGTTACGGTCACAGGAATTTATTGAGACAATTAATTTTATTTTACGCATTGTTGAATTACAAACCGGTTTTTCAAGTGGAACATTTAGCTTTGATGGACAATCAGTCAAAACAGCTACGGAAATCATCAGCGAAAATTCTGAGACTTTTTCTACCCGTTCAGATAATGTCTTAATTGTGGAAGAAGCATTAAAAGAATTAATTACAACTATATTCGAATTGGCTGCAGCATTTAATCTATTCAAATATTCAAAAGAACTAGGCATTAATATAGATTTTGATGACGGTGTTTTTCAATCTCAAGATGCCAAAGCTGATTATTACTCTAAATTAGTTACAGCTGGTCTTTCATCAAAACTAAGCGCTATTCAGAAATTAACGGGTGTGACTGAAAAAGAGGCCAAAAAAATAGTTTACGAGATTAGAGCAGAAACGTTAGAAATGGACTATCCAGAACAAGAAAGAATATCGGCGGAAAATGAACTAGGAGATGAGGAATAATGATTACACCTCATCAATTAGATTTATGGTCCTCTAATATGTCACACCTCTACCAATCGTTAGAGGGCGAATTAATAAGAATCATCGCTAAGCGTTTAAAAAATGGCAGTGGTGACATATTAGATTGGCAAAGAGAAAAGTTACAAGAACTGCATTTATTTAACAAAGAAACAGCAAAAATCATTTCTCAAGTAACGGGAATTGCTGAATCTGAAATAGAACGAATGTTTGAAAGCACCGGGCAAAAGATTGTAAAAGACTTGGATAAAGAATTGCCGTATGAACCAAAGCCTATGCCGACAGATTTAGACAATATCATGAAAGCCTATCATGACCAAGTCTGGTCTGATATAAACAACTATGTAAACCAAACGTTGTTATCCACTAACTTTGGTTATGGAGCAGTTACCACTCAAATGTACAATGAAATAATTAATAAGACAGTCGCTGCATTTAACAGCGGCTTATTTACATTTGAAGAAGCGTTAGAACGTACGATACAAGAATGGGCGCAAAAAGGGATTAAGTCTACTTTTATAGATAAAGGTGGGCACACGTGGAGCTTAGAACGTTACGTTAGAACCGTTTTGAAGTCAACACTAGGAAATACCTTTAACCAGTTGCGAACAGACCGTATGAGTGAATATGGCGTTCATACTGTACTTGTTACTAGCCATATGGGGGCTAGAAAAGCTTGTTCAAAGATTCAAGGTCATGTGGTTGATTTACGTAGGATAGTTCCAAGTAGCAGCAAATATAAAAGTATCTACGATCCTTATTGGCAAGCTGAATATGGAACCGCTGGAGGCCATCGGGGAGTAAACTGCAATCATTTACACATCCCTTTTATTCCTGGCGTTAACACGAATAATCAACCGAAAGTTGATGCAAAAGAAAATGAAAAAGTCGCTGAATTGACGAAACGTCAACGGCAGTTAGAGCGCCAAATAGTTAAGTTCAAAAAGAATCAAATGGTTTCTGAATCACTAGGCAATATAGACGGTGCTAAGCAGTGGCAGAAGAATATTACAGCTACCCAAAAAGCCATTCGTGACGTAGTAGATAGCAGTCCCTATCTTTCTCGTAACTATGCACGGGAAAAGGTTTATACGCCAGTGAGCACGCTATTGAAAGACTTTAGATATGACAACAAATATGATAATATTAGAAGTAAGATCAACGCTGAAAAGTTCAATCGACATATACGTGGAACTAAAGAGTATGAAGCTTATTTAGCGAGAGGAACAAGGACAGGACAAGCACCTAGTTATTTGACTATTTCGGCTAAAAAGGCACAGCAATTAATCAGTGAAAATGTGAAGGATTTTAACACAGCTAAACAACGGATCGATTTCGGTTCCAATATTGGGTATTATGTGGATCAAAAAACTGGGAAAACACAAGCAACGACTGTTGGAGTAGTACATGTTTCGAAAACGGGTATCCATATAGTACCGACAAGACCGAGGGGAGGATAATTATGCTAGACAAGAAGTTTAATATGTATGATTATATTGGGCATGTCGTTCAAATCATTAAAAAGAACGGCACTGTTGTCACCGCTTTTGTTACGGATTGTGAAACTGACTTCGATAACGATGTAGGTGATGCAATGTTGTTAGATATGGAGACGACGCACCTACCTCAAAAGTATAGGCAAGCAATTCCTTTGGTGACTGTATTTATTAGGGATATCAAAGACATTGAAATAATCGAATAACAAAGCATTAACCATACAAAGGTTAGTGCTTTTTCTTTTACATTTTAGACCTGCTCGGAAGTCTCAAAAAGACGGCTCACAGTGGGAGTTGCCACTCAAAAAACACTTAGGAGGAACAAATATATGAAGAAAGAGGATTTAATCGTATTAGGTATTGAGGAAGAAACCGCAAAGTCGATTATGGCTCTACATGGTAAGACAGTCACGCAACTGAATGCGCAAGTAGCTACCGCAGAAAGTGAACGTGATAGTGCTAAGCAAGAACTAGAGGCTAACCAAGAAGAATTGACGGCCTTAAAAGAATCAGCACAAGGAAACGATGATTTAACGCAAAAATTAGCTGATTTACAAACAAAGTTTGATGAGGCGAAAAATAATTCTGAAAAACAGTTAGCTGAACAACAAAAAGATTTCGCAATTAAATTAGCATTAAAAGAAGCGAATGCGCTTGATGAAGAAATCTTACTTGGTCAACTAGATAAAGACACTATTAAAGTTGTCGACGGTAATTTACAAGGTTTTGAAGAACAATTAAAGGGACTACAAGAAAATAAAGCCTTTTTGTTTCAAACCGATAAAGACCCAGCTTCAACGCCGCAAATCGTTAACCCTGGAAATCCTAAAAATGATAAAGGAAACACAGACGTGTTTGCAGCAGCAGTTGAAAAATATATTTAAGAAGGAGAAATAAATTATGTCAATCAAATATTACACTAAACAATATGCAGGTATTTTGCCAGAACTGTTTGCTAAAAAAGCAGTATTTTTACGTGCTTTCGGAGGTACTTTACAGACAAAAGACGGAGTCTCTCAAAACGATACATTTCTAGATTTGAAAGTTACAGATACGGACGTTGTAATTCAAGCATATTCGACAGATGAAAATGTAGGGTTCGGAACAGGGACAGGCAGCTCAAGCCGTTTTGGTAAACGTAAAGAAGTTAAATCAGTCAATAAACAAGTTAAATATGAAGCGCCACTTTCAATTCATGAAGGTGTCGATCAGTTTACTGTAAATGATATTCCTGATGAAGTTGTAGCAGAGCGCTTAGCTTTGCATGCTGTTGCCTGGGCGCAACATGTGGATAACTTGTTAGGTAAAGCATTATCTGACAATGCAAGTGAAGAACTAACCACTACATTAGATGAAGCTGGTATTACAAAACTATTTTCTAATGCTCATAAGAAATTTGTTAATAACAATGTTTCTCAAAACGTTGCATGGGTTGCCTATGTTAATTCAGACGTTTACGACTTATTAATTGATTCAAAACTTGCAACAACTTCTAAAAATTCATCCGCTAATGTTGATGAACAAACTTTATACAAATTTAAAGGGTTTGTTTTAGAAGAGTTACCAGATGAAAAATTTCAACCAAATGAGGTAGCAATTTTTTCAGCTGATAACGTAGGTGTAGCTGGCGTAGGTATTCAAGTGGCACGTGCTATGGATTCAGAAGATTTCGCAGGCACAGCGTTACAAGCCGCAGGTAAGTATGGTAAATATATCCCTGAAAAAAATGCTAAAGCGATTATTAAAGGTGTTGCCCCAAAAGGGTAGCCCCGAAAGTTGGTAAACTAACGCCAACAACAAGCGGGGTAGTTATTGAAATGGAAGAAGGAGCTTAGTCTCCTTCTTTTTTAGGAGGAATCTAAGATGTCCTATATTGATTTTGAAGAGTTTAAAGAGCTTACAGGCGCCACAGATGAATATAAAGATAACTTTGACAAATATTTAGTAAAAGCCACCGCAGCGATTGATAATGTAACGAATTACTTTTATCAGTTCAATGATATAACGAAAGATTCTAGGCAATTTAGAGTGAAACAGTTTAAACTCGCTCTGTGTGCGCAAATAATGTATTTTGTCGATGTTGGTGCGGATACGTATGAAAGTATCAACAATGCCCCTCAAAGCTTTTCAGCAGGCCGTACGAGTATTTCTAATGCCAGTCGCTACAATCCTTCTGGAAATAACGAAAGTAAGTCGTTGACTGCCGAAGACGTTTATTTGTATCTGGAAGGTACAGGTTTGTTATATCGAGGTGTTTCGTCATGCTAATGCCAAAGCCACCCAAAAAGTTCTTAGTTGATTCCTTTGAGTATAAAGAGTACTTAGGGGAGGGCGATTGGAACAAGCCGGTATACAAGGAACCAGTTCTTATTGAGTATTGCCGGATTGACAGAGGAAGCCAATATACCTTTTCATCAAGCGGTAAACAGTTGCTCTATAACGGATTGATTTTCTGTTATCACGGATTGACTATGCCCTTTCCTGAATTCAAAGAACAATCATTGGTTATTTATGATGGTAAGGAACACGTAATCACTAAAATTGATACTGTCATAGAAGCCTATCAAGCAGCCACTATTTATTCTTATGAGATTGAGGTAGTCTGATGGGGATTAAGGTAAATTTAAGCGGTGTAAGAACCAAAGTAAGCCCTGAGGCAATGAGACGAGGTAGATATGCGCTGGGTAATCAAGCGATGGCAGATATGAACCAATTTGTACCACGAAAGAATAATATTTTAAGGCAAAGCGTTCATTTATCAAGCAATGGTGAAAAGATTATTTACGGCACGAAATACGCGAAACGTCAATTTTATTTGAACGGAAAAAAATATACCACACCAGGTACTGGGCCAAGATGGGATTTAAAAGCAAAAGGCGCTTATCTAAATTCGTGGAAACGGGCTTTTCTGAAAGGAGCTGGTATTAAGTAATGGATTTTCTTGATTGTTTAAATGAAAAGATAAACCAGATTCCTAATTTGCCGTTAAATATTCGGAAAGGATACCTTTCAGCACTAGAAAGCTTAGTGATTTACCCATTACCGGGCGGTAGGGTAGAAACCGAATATTATGACGGAATCAAAGACGAGTTGTTAAACTATGAAATTGCCATGAAATCAAAAGACGGTGGTAAGATAGAGCATACGTTATGGCTGCTATCGGATATATTAGAAAATATTGAGGAACTACCAAGTAAAGATAGCTCTTTTGAGTATAACAATTTAACAATAACGAACAGACCTTTCATCAATGAAGCAGATGAACAAGGTTGGTTCGTTTTTTTATTAGATTTTCAAGCAAAATTAACCACATTCAAGGGGGAAAAATAATGTTATTAAAAATGGACATCCAAATGTTTGCACGTGAAAAAAATGCGAAACGTGAACACTATATCGCTGAATATACACCAGGGAAAGAAACAGCTCCTACGGAAGATACAGAATGGTTGCGACTAGCAAAATATATTTCAACCATTGGTGATGATTCAGACGAAGAAACAGATGATACGGGCTTTTATGATGGTGATGGAACGCCTGAAACGACTGTAGTGTCAGTATCTGGTACGTATACACCTGAAGGCATGTACGATGCTGAAGACCCAGCACAACAATTAATTGCTAGTAAAAAATACAAATTAGGTGATGGCCGTAAAATTTGGCATAAAGTCGTACAAACCAATGGTGATGTTTATGTGGGACGTGCAACAGTTACAGGCATTAAGGCAGGTTCTGGTGATGCAACAGCATACGAAGAATTCGGTTGCTCAATCAAATACGATACGTTACCAAAAATCAGCCCAAAAGCATAACCCCAGTAATCGGTAAAATGACTCCGACTAAAACTGGGGTAATCATTGAAATGGAGAAAGGAGAATAAGAATGGCAAGAGAGTATATTGTTTATAAAGGTGAGGAAGTCATTGTTCCGGCTAGTCCAAGCCCTCTAGAAATTACAGGAATTGAGCCAAACACCGACGTTCCAGCAGGAACATACCAAGTAGGTTTTGCAGACGGCGGGGAAAAAGTAAATGTACCGGCATTTAAAACATCGCCAATTGCTGTAACTGGTTTAGAGTTTTCTCCTAAAACATCCACAGCAGATGCGGGTACTGCAGGTAGCCGACAAATCACAGCAACTGTTTTGCCTGAAAATGCTACAAATAAAAAAGTAAACTATTCTATTACGCCTGTAACAGAAGGCCTTGCTGTCTCTGAAACAGGTAATATTACTTGGACAGAAACGGTACCAGCTGGTACTTATGTTACCGAAGGCGAAACAGAGGATGGTAAGAAAACAGCACAACATACCTTAACACTTAATAATCAAGCATAAATACGAAAATAAGGGCAGCTATTTGGCTGTCCTTTTTTATGGAGGTAATTAAATGAAAGCATTAGAGATTAACGTAGCACGCACGGGTTTTCCGGTTATTATAGCAGGACATGAATTTTTCTTTGATAGTTCACCAGAACATTTAATCGAGGTACAAAAAAACTATGAAGCGTTTGAAAAAGAAGTAGATTCGATTGAAGGACCCAATGAAGACGATGCAGATAGCTTGGACTTAGAGCCGTACAAAGAGTTGTTAGCAAAAGGGTATGACGTCATGTTAGGCGAAGGGACATTCGATACGTTGTATGCGGATATTCCAGACATCAACGCATGGCTAAACGCTTTCTTTGATTTATACAACGGGATTGCCGATCAATTGGACGAATTCAAAGAGGAACAAACTAAAAATTCCCAACGGTTAAAACAGAAGTACTTGAAAAAAGTTAGCAAGAAAGGGTGAGCGCAATGCGGTTAAACGATCCGCTGCCCTCTTTTTTTGAGTTTGAAGAGAAAGAGTATCCTCTAAATCTTGCTTTTGATCGTGTGTTGGATGTTTTCGACGTGCTGTCTGATGACGGGATGAATCTTCCAGACAAGGTAGAGACTTGTATAAAGATTTTAGTTGGTGATGTAGGACTAGATATTATATCTCAGTTTGTGATGTTCAGAGAACTATACGATACCTATCTCGTCTTTGGTAAAAAATCAGAAGTGGTAACCGATGAATTAGGAAATGTTATGCCAATGAAACCAGTCAGTAAAGATATGGACATTGTATTAGATGCAAAATACATTTATGCCTCTTTTCGACAAATAGGTATCAATTTATTTGAGGAACAGGGCCGTTTGTCTTGGGAAGAATTCCAAGTATTGCTAGAAACGTTGCCAGATGACACGCCTATTCAAAAAATTAAAAGTATCCGTAACTGGAAACCGCAAAAAGGAGAAAGTACTGAACACAAGGAACAAATGAGAGAACTTCAAAGGCGTTATGCATTACCAAATTACGTAAGGGAGGAGGAAGAAGATGGCTGATGGAAGTGTAGTAATTGATGTCGATGTGAATGGGAAGGACGTCACAGGGCTAAATAATCAATTAGACCAATTGGAAGGCAAGTCCGCCAAAGCAAGTCGAGGCATTGGAGACATGGTCAAAGCGATGGGGCTCGTTAAGTTGGGCAGTGCAGCATTTGATGTCTTAAAAGGCTCAATTGAAGGAGCAGTTACACGTTTTGACAAGTTGAACCAGTTTCCTAAAGTATTAACAGCTATGGGAGCTAGTACAGATGATGCTACCCGTGCAACGAATAAGTTGAAAGAAGGAATTGATGGGCTACCAACGAAATTGCAAGATGTGAGTGACACTACGCAACAAATGTATAGTGTTTTTAAAGATGCCGATTTAGCGGCTGACAGTACACTTGCTTTAAACAATGCTTTACTTGCTAGTGGTTCTAGTGGTGAAAAAGCACAACGTGGAACAGAACAATATATGAAAATTCTACGTACTGGTAAAGTTGACCTAGATTCATACACAACTTTACAAGAAACCATGGGTTTTGGCTTAGATAAGTTAGCAGAAAAATTTGGCTTTACAGGTAAATCTGCGCAACAAGATTTATACAAAGCATTGCAAAGTGGTCAGGTTACCGTTGAACAGTTCAACCAAGGGTTAATTGATATCCAAGACGGCTTAGGCGGAACAAAAGAAGTCGCTCGAAAAACTACAGAAGGTATAGCTACTTCTTTTTCAAACTTGAAAAACTCCATAACTAACGGAATGGCAAATGTGTTAACTAAATTTGATGAGATCGTAACGAAAGTTTCTGGAAAAAGTATTGCGGCTAATTTGAATAGCTTAAAAGGCATTGTAAATAATACGTTTTCAGCGATTACAAAAGCCATGGATGGCTTAATTCCTGTTATTGATTCAATAAAAAAGGCTTTTGCTGATAATCAATCAATAATAAAAATATTTTCTGATACATTCGATCAAGCTTTCAAAATAATAGGATTTATTGTATATGATGTAATAAATATTCTTCAACGATTTTGGGGAGAAATATCGAAAAGTAGTGAAAGTTCAAGTTTAATTGATATCTTATCAAGTGTGTTTACTACCTTGAAAGATGTTGTGTTAGATGTATTAGAAAATATTCAATACTTTTTTGATATTCTGGGTTCTGTTGATGTTCCGGAAAAATTAGGAGCTGCATTTAATAATTTGAAAGATATTTTGTTCGATTCTGTTGAAGCAGTTGCCAATTTCTTTGGTAGTTTTAATCTAGGAGAAACAAGCACTTCTATTACCGAGACTTTAATAGATACTGTTATATTGCTAGTAGATACTTTTTTAAAAGTAACCGAAAAAGCTAAAGATTTTATAAAATGGATTGATAGCGGTTCGACTGCATCAGATGTTTTTAAAGGGATAATAGTAGCCTTAGGTGTCGCTATATCTGGCGTTGTTCTGTATTACAAAGCTTGGCAAACATATATCAATCTAGTAGTTAAAGCACAGAAAGCTTGGAACTTAATTACTAAAATTGGAACAGGAATACAAACGGCGTTTAATGCAGTTATGTCTATTAATCCGATTTTTTTAATAGTAGGAGCCATAGCAGCGCTAATCGCTGGATTAGTTTATTGGATAACCAAAACTAAATCTGGTCAAAGAGCATGGAAGGCCTTTACAGACTGGCTTGTAAAGGCTTGGGAAGGTATGGTCGATTTCTTCAAAGGAGTTTGGGAAGGAATAACAGATATTTTTGATTCTGCAGTTAAAACGGTTAAAAAACTCTGGAAGGGGACGATGGATTTTTTCAAAAAACTAGGGGAAGATATAACGTCTATCTTTAAATCTAGTATAGAAACAGTGAAAGATTTGTGGAGCGGTGTAACAGAATTTTTCCAAAGTTTATTAGATGGAATTATTTCGGCATTTAATACGTCTGTTGAATTTTTGAAAGGTATTTGGCAGTCTGCAGTTGATGTATTTAACGCTATTTGGGAAACGATAGGGCCAACAGTGATGATTATTGTTGATGGCATTGTAGAACTCTGGAATAATTTCACAGAAACAATTACTGGTATATGGGAAGGAATTAAAACGACTGCGGAAGGCGTTTGGGAATTGATTAAATCTGTAATTATGGGCCCTATACTACTTTTGATTGATTTGATAACTGGTGATTGGGAACAATTAAAGGAAGACTTATCAATGATTTGGGAAAGTATTAAAGAAGCCGGTAGTATGATCTGGGACGGCATACAACAGATAATTGGTTCATATGTTGAAGGCGTAGTCAATTTTGTAAAAACAGTTTGGGAAACTGGAAAAAACTTCTTAAGTGATATATGGGAAGGGATTAGCAATATAGCTTCTACAGTGTGGGATGCAATTACTAGTACAATTTCAAATTTGGCACAAAGTGCGCTTGATGGTGCTAAAAACGCATGGAGCGGAGCGAAACAGTGGGCATCCGACACTTGGGAAAGCGTTAAGCAAACTTCTGCCGAAACATGGGATGGAATAAAAACTACAGTATCAGAATCTGCAAAGAATGCTCTAGAATGGGCTAAAAATGCATGGAGTGGAGCAAAACAGTGGGCATCTGAAACATGGGAAGGCGTTAAACAAGCAACTGCAGAAAAATGGGAAAATACTAAATCAACGGTAGCAAATCTTGCAGATGCTACATTAAGAGGAATGGAAAGTGCTTGGAGTACAGCAAAAAGCATTGCATCAGATATATGGGAAGGTGTAAAAGAAACTGTAAAAGCTGCTATGGATTTTGATCTATTTGCGGCTGGTAGAGCAATTATGGAAAGTTTCACTGATGGGCTTACGCATGCATGGGAAGCGACGAAAGAGTTTGTCAGTGGTATTGGTGATTGGATACGAGAACATAAAGGTCCTATTAGTTACGATAGAAAACTTTTAATTCCAGCTGGTAAAGCGATTATGGGTGGTTTAAATGAAAGCTTACAAGCGAGTTTTAAATCTGTCCAAAAAACAATTAAGCCTATGGCTAATCAAATCGCGGATACACTTTCATTTGACAATGCTTTTTCAAATTTTAACTTTACTAGTCCAGAACTAGCATTAAACACAAATATGATGGGCGCTGCCAATTTGGGTAGCCAAATTGTAAATAATAGCAACTTTGCGAAAACATACAATCCTACAATCAATATAAACATTGAACATGCAGATCTTTCTAATGAAAAATCAATTGAAGAAACTTCTCAACAATTGGCAACACTCACAGAACGACAAACAAGGGGGCGGCTATAATGGATTTAACGAATTATCCATATTTTCAATTTAGAGGAAAAAAATCGAATGAATTCTCTATGCGAATAAGAAATGAAATGACGTTTACTATTCCAGAGGCCGCTCTGCAGTTTACAGAAATTGACGGAAGAAATTCCGATGTCATATACGATAAAGGAAAATATAACGACATTGAGAAAGTCTTTCCGGTAAGGCTTTATAAACAACCAGATACAACCATTGCTGCGCAGTTAAGAGATATAGCTGCGTGGCTTTATTTATCGAAAGATTATGCCCCACTTATTTTTAGTGAATACAGCGAGTACTATTATAAAGCGCTAGGCTACAGTAAAGTAGATGCAGCAGATAAAACAAGAAGTTGGTTAGATGTTGATTTTGTTTTTAAGTGTCAGCCGTTCGTTTTTCGTCTTGATGGTGATGATGAAAGAGATATAAAAAGTGGAGGTGGCATTAGGAATCCAGAAGCTTTTTCTAGTCTGCCAATTATAACTTTCAATAAAACTAGTAGTACACAAGATAGTAATATTTATATTAATGGCCAACAATTCAGGATTGCAAAAGAAGCTGGAACAGGAAAAATTACGCTAGATTGTGAAGAAGGCATTGCTTATAAAGATGGTGGCGTTAATATCACAAAATATTGCTTTTTAAATACAGATGGTTATAACCCAATCACTCTGCCCCCAGGCGAAAGCATTATCAATTATACCTATATCACTGATTTTAAAATTAAGCCAAAATGGAGGACTTTAGCCGTATGAGCACGATTATTTTACATGATAAGAAAAATAACAATTGGAACTCCCTAGGCATAGGTCCTTTACAAGATGCAATAAATCCTCTTTCTACAAGGGAACGTAATGGTATTTATGATATGACATTCCAGTATCCAGTGGTAGGGAAACTATTTCACGAGCTTAAAGTAGGAAGATGGATAGTTGCAGATGCTGGACCGACATTAGTCGCAAAAAGTCAGCGATTTGAAATCGCACAAATTACAAAACCAATCAAAGGGATTGTCACTGTTTACTGTGAGCATTATCGCTATAAATTGTTGCGCACAATGGTAAAAATTGGTTCCAAATACTCTAATATTTCGGCACAAACAGCATTGAATCAATTAAGAAGTCAGATGGAGCCTAAAAGTGATTTTACTTTTTACAGTGATGTGGGGACTACATCTTCAATTGATTTTACAGACCCCGCAAAATATAAAAATGCGCAAGAAGTTTTAGGTGGTGTCGCTGGTTCAATTTTAGATAATTTCGGTGGGGAATATCTTTTTAATAATAATCAAGTTCGCTTGTTAGCAAAAGCCGGTACCGATACGAATGTAGTCATAGCCTACGGTAAGAATTTAACAGATATTAATCAAGAGGAATCCATTGAAAGTACGTATACTTCAATATATGGCTGGGCTAAAATCGGTAATGGCGATGATGAAAAAGTAATCACTCTACCAGAAATATATATTGATAGTGACTATGTCAATAATTATACGGAACGTAGAATACAAATGGTCGATTTTAGTGACAAAGAGCCAAAAGATGTAGAAGCTTTACGCGGCATGGTTAAATCGTTTATTAAGTCTAATAATGTGGGGATTCCTCGTGTGAGTATAAAAGCTAGTTATGTGGACTTAGCGAGTTCCGTCTCAGATGAACAACTTAAAAGCCTTGAGGTTGTCGATTTATGTGATTGGGTAACGGTTGCGTTTAATCAATTAAACATAAATACAACAGCACAAATTGTAAAAACTGTGTGGAATATTTCTTTAGATCGATATGAGTCAATCGAATTAGGTGAAGCGAGAACTGATTTTGCTAAGGTAATTGAAGACTCAAAAGAAAATATTAATGATTTGTCAGACAAAATAGATTGGCTTGAACAAGCGCAAAAAGAAGCATCTGATATTATCAAAAATCCAGGAAAAGGTCATGTACTCATATATCCGTCGCTTGCAGATCCTCAAGAACTATTAATTATGGATACGACAAGTATAAATACTGCTAGAAAAGTCTGGCGGTGGAATGTTGGAGGGCTGGGATTTAGCTCAACTGGATATAACGGTAACTATGAGTTAGCAATGACAAATAATGGGCTAATTGTTGCAGACAGAATGGCTACAGGAACATTGAGAGCTATTAACATTATAGGTGTGACAATTACAGGTAGTGACATTACAAGTGAAAGTGGCTATAACAAAATTATAATGTCAAAGGGAGCTATCAAGAACTACTATAATAATGTTTTAAAATCAACGATAGATGCTAACAAATTTTCAATATATGATTCTAGAGAAATTGAATTGATGCAACTAAATTCTGACGGTGTGCGATTTAACAAAGAAGGCACTTTAAATAAGTTAGGAGGTCTGGGTAGAGCATTTTCTACTTCTTTAGGAAAAGAAGAAATCCATATTTATTCTGAACCAGGAGTGTTAGCAAGTGTCGGAGCAAAAAAAGTCTCAGGGAACGATGTTGCGAGACACTTTACAGTTTCTGATGTAGGGGTTCAAATATCAAATTTAAACATGGGTGGAAGTTATGTTGGAGGGTCTGGAGAAATAAAAAATTCAACATTGGTAAATACTAGTGTTAGTACAAAATTTACAGTGAATAACAATGTTAACTTAGGATTTTACTCTAATTTAAACATGAATGGTTTTTCAATTCTAAATCAATCAGATGTTCGGCTAAAGGAGAATATAACAGATACGAAGATTGATGGTATCAAAGAAACCAAAAAATTAAACTTTGTGGAATTTGATAGAAAGCAACACTATAAAAGTAATAATCCAATAGAACAGCCTTCTAATAAAAGAGAACTTGGGCTAATTGCTCAATATTCACCATTTTTAAGTGTTAAACATAATGAAGACCACTATTTAAGTTTAGATATGAATAAACAAGTGATGCTTAACAGTTTAACTAATAAACAACTTATTGAAAAAATTGAACAATTAGAAGAAAAAATAAACAAACCTAACAAGAATAGAAGAAAATATCATAGAGGAGGGATTTGATGGCAAATAAAATATTAAATCTTGATTTCTCTAAGGATCCAATAATGCCACCAATTATTTATGGTCGTGTTGGCGATGAAAAAATGCAAACAATTACTGTGAAAATTTCTCGACGAGATGAGATACCAGATTTATCAGGTGGAATCATTACCTTTGAGGGAGAACCTGCAGGTGGAAAAGTGAAAGTTTTTGATTCTGAAAACGTTTCTTCCAATAACGCTGGATTGCAAAAAGGAACATTTGAATACACGTTTCCTAGTGCAGCGTTTAGCGTAGAAGGGACGTACAAAAGGGCATATTTTTCGTTTCAAAAAGATGGGAAAAGAGATACTACGGGAGACTTTAAAATCATTGTTAAAGGAAATGCTGACATTGATGCCGGAGAAGCTGAAACAATTATTACTGAATACAATAAACTTGTAAAAGCTTTGAATGAAGCATATCAAGCTGCACTAAATAAAATGAATACTGACTATGCTGATGTTGAAAAACGTATTGAAGCGATCAAGGTAGATTTAAATACGCTAAAAAAACAAATAACAGATATATTGGTAGATGCAGAAGGTCGCATTTCAGCCATTGGGAAGTCAGTAACAGATGAAGTTGATGCAGCACTTGAAAAGTTTAAAGAGGGAAACTTCTATACGAAGCAGGAAGCTGATAATAGATTTTTAAGTAAGACGGAAAACCTTGACATTCAAAATAAAAAGCTAACTAATGATGATGGTTCAGGTCTGCCTTTGCCAAAGGGAGTAACTTCATTTAAAGAATTATCAGGTTATGCTGGTTTTTATTATCTAAATGCTACAGTTGCGGGAACAATGACTGACAAAGCAGATTTGCCACCTGAATTTAAATATTCTGCTCTATATGTTTATCAACATGCCATTGCGGGCACTGCAGGATCTATGTATCAAGAAATTAGAATGAATTCGTTAACAACACCTTTAATTGCATTTAGAACGACTTCTCCTAATTCTTCTCAAAATAGTCCGTTCAAAGTTTTGGCTACTACAGATAGTGTTGTTAATTTATCGAATAATCAAGAAATCGCAGGTGTAAAGAATTTTTCAGACGGACTACAAATATCAGGTAAGAATTTAACCGATTCTTTAATGGAAATGTTATTAAACGTAGGGAAAAAAATCTGGGAAGGCACAGTCTATTTAAATGAGACTCAGTCTGTGAAACCAAGTATACCTTTAGACAAATGCTTAACAGGTTGGGTCGCGTTGTATCAACCCTATGATAGTAATACGGGAAAAGCGCAGCCGTGGGATTTGAATTATATGTTTATACCCAAAACTCATGCGATAGATTATTCGGGTGTGGCTATTGTTCATCATCTGGAGACTTTGAATGGTGCGAAATTCAATAAGTATATTTATGTAACAAATACAGAAATTAAAGGACATAAGAATAATGGAACTGCAGCGAAAGAATATGTGATTACAAAACTTTATTCTATGTAATAAGAATATGAATAAGCCGTTTAGCGAAAGCTAGGCGGTTATTTGATTAAGACGGAAGGTGTAAAACAATATGACCATTGAATCGTTGGGTGCAATTGCGGGTTCTGTCATGTCGATTGTAGCGTTAGTAGCATTTTTTGTTAAGCCTTATCTGGATACGTCAAAAAGGCTTGATAAGACGCTACAAGACTTAAATACAACGATCCAGCTATTGAAAAAAGACTTAGAAGTAGGGAACGAAGACCGAAAAGCAATTCATGTTCAGCTAGACAGACACGAAGAACGTTTAGATCGTCATAATGACAGACTGATTGAACACGGAGAACAACTAAAAACACTTTTTAAAGAAAGGAAGAAAACAAATGAGTAATAAATTTTATAATACAGCAAAATGGATTGTGCTTACCGTACTACCAGCTATTTCAGTATTTATTATGACGGTAGGAACAAAAATAGGTATTTCTAATCCAGATGATGTCGTCACCGTATTAAACGCTGGAACAGCTCTTTTAGGAGCAATTTTAGGAGTATCTAGCATTCAATATCAAAAGGGACAGGATCAAAATACAGATAACAGTGAGGATGAAAAATAATGAATCCTAAAGAAAAAGCGCAAGAAATCGTTTCGACGTTAGAAAAAGAAAATCTTTCGAATCAAACAAAAAAAAGAAAAGCTGTAGCGAAAATGAATGAGTGGGCATTGGCTACAAAAACAGAAGTAACAAATGAAGAAATCGAAAAAGAGATAGAAGGTGCTTACAATGGGCTTAAATAATCAATTGAGTGTGGAATGGTTCTTAGAGAGAGTCGGAAAAATAACCTATTCTATGGTTGGTTCTCGTAATGGAGCTGATGGAACAGCGGATTGTTCAGGATCAATGACGCAGTCTATTAAAGATTCTGGAGGAGTAAATTATGACTACTTGTATTCAACAGTAACACTAGGAAACTATTTAGATAAAAACGGGTATCAACGTATTTCGGTGAATCAAGATTGGCACGCACAAAAAGGAGATGTCGTTCTCATGAGTTGGGGAGCTGATATGTCTTCAAGCGGCGGAGCTGGCGGCCACGTTGGTGTCATGATGAACGCTACTGATTTTATTAGTTGTGATTATTGGACCGGAGGACAACCAGGAACAGCGATTACTCAGCATAATTGGGATGAGTATTATGCAGCTACCAAGCCAAATTACATTGAGGTTTGGCGATTTCAGAACAATCAACCCACTCCACCAGTTCCTCCAGCACCTAAGCCAACTAAGCGACGTTATGGATACCGAGTAGATGACTTACAGTTCGTGAACGGACTTTGGCAAGTAAGAAATGATGTGTTGGGACAGCCAGATTTTGACTGGACAGAAAACGGGATTAACGTTGCCTATATTGATAAAATCAATCCAGCAACAGGAGAGAATACACCGGATCAAGAATTAAAAGTCGGCGACTACTTTTCTTTTCAACCGTCATCCGTAGGGATTATTACCGAACAACACTCTTTGAATGGAAAAACAATTTCACATGTGCAATTCCCTGACGAGTTTATTTGGTTGTACACAGAAAGTGTTGAAAAATTAATTTATGGATAAAAAATTCTTGTCTGAAAGTAAAAATAATAGTATATTAGACCTACAATAAAGGAGTCATTCACTTAAACCGTCCTTGCCAAGGGACGGTTTTTGTTTTACAGAAAAAATCCTATATAGTATGATTTATTCAGTGATGACATTCACTATTGAATCTCAATTAATGGCAAAATCTCCCACCATCATACGACAGATTGTGGGCGATTTTGTTTTCAGGACCATTAGCTCAGTTGGTTAGAGCAAACGGCTCATAACCGTTCGGTCACAGGTTCGAGTCCTGTATGGTCCATAAAAAAACCTCGCTCTCTTCTAGGGAACGAGTTTTTTTGTTTGCGTTAAATGGAATTATCCAGTACGGCATATGCAGTAGAAACAACGAGTCAACAAAGTTCAGAAGCAGTAACAAGTACCACCGATTCAAGTAGAAAACAAGAACCAGTCATCACACAGGAAACAACAGACATCAAACAAGAAGCACCAAATCAGGCTACGAGTGACAGTGTCAAGCAGTCACAAGAAACCACAGCACCAACAGAGACGACGAATTTAGAAACGTCAACCGCTGAAAAAGAAGAAACGAGCACGCCGCAAAAAATAACAATTTTAGGTACGTCAGATGTTCATGGTCAATTATGGAATTGGTCTTATGAAGATGATAAAGAACTACCAGTTGGTTTGTCCCAAGTAAGTACAGTCGTCAACCAAGTCCGGGCACAAAACCCAGCAGGCACCGTTTTAATTGATAATGGCGACAATATTCAAGGCACTATTTTAACAGATGACTTGTATAATAAAGCACCTTTAGTGAATGAAAAGACCCATCCAATGATCACCGCCATGAATGTGATGAAGTATGATGCAATGGTTTTGGGAAATCATGAGTTTAATTTTGGTTTACCGTTAATCAAAAAAATTCAACAAGAAGCCACTTTTCCAATCTTGTCTGCGAATACCTACAATAAGGAAGATGGTCTTCGTTTTGTTGAAGGGACTACCACGAAGGAACTTGATTTTAATCAAGATGGGCAGCCAGATTTAAAAGTTGGGATTATCGGCTTAACAATTCCGCACATTCCTTTGTGGGATGGCCCTCGTGTTACTTCGCTTAATTTTTTACCTTTGAAAGAAGAAGCAGAAAAAGCAGTTACTGAGTTGAAAACTAACGATCAGGCTGACATTATTGTTGCTTCGATTCATGCGGGACAACAAAATAGTGATCCGGCTGCCAGTGCAGACCAAGTAATTGAAAATGTCGCGGGGATTGATGCGTATATTCTAGGTCATGACCACCTTTCTTTTACCAAGCAAGGAGCAGCGCCGAATGGAAAAACTGTACCGGTAGGGGGACCGAAAGATACGGGGACAGAAGTTGTTAAGATTGATCTTTCAGTTGCTAAAAATGCCGATAAGTGGGAAGTGCAAGAAGGTACAGCAACGATTGTACCAACAACGAATGTTCCAGCAGATGAAGCAGTTAAGGCAGCGACAAAAGAATACCATGAAAAAACGCGAGCGTTTATTCAGGAGGAGATCGGCACAGCAACAGCTGATTTTTTACCAAAACAAGAAATTAAAGGAATTCCCGAAGCACAATTACAACCAACAGCGATGATTTCTTTAATTAATAACGTTCAAAAAGAAGTAACAGGCGCACAATTAAGTGCGGCAGCGCTGTTTAAATACGACAGTAAATTACCTGCGGGGAAGATTTCCTATGCTACGATTTTTGATATCTACAAATACCCAAATACCTTAGTGAGTGTTCCCATTAACGGTGAAAACTTACTGAAGTATTTAGAAAAACAAGGGGCGTACTATAACCAAACGCAGCCAGATGATTTGACCGTTAGTTTTAATCCAAACATTCGTGTATATAACTATGACATGATTTCTGGAGTGGACTACAAGATTGACATTTCAAAACCAGTGGGTGAACGAATTGTAGATGCGAAAATTGACGGCCAACCGTTGGATCCTGCCAAAGAATATACGATTGCTATGAATAATTATCGTTACGGCGGTTTAGCTAGCCAAGGGATTCAAGTAGGAGAACCTATTAAAAATTCTGATCCAGAAACCTTACGAGGAATGATTGTTGATTATATTAAGAAAAAAGGAACGCTTGATCCAGAACAAGAAATCGAACGAAATTGGTCAATTATTGGGACAAATTTTGATGAAAAATGGCGTGCCAAAGCAATCGAATTAGTGAATGACGGCACTCTTCAAATTCCGACTTCTCCTGATGGACGTACACCAAACGCCGCCGCTATTACGAAACAAGATGTCCGTAATGCGGGTTTTGATTTAGATAATGCATATACCATTATGCACACAAATGACGTTCATGGACGATTAGAAGCAGGGAAAGGCGAATTGGGTATGGCGCGTCTAAAAACCTTTAAAGACCAAGAAAACCCAACCTTGATGGTGGATGCAGGGGATGTTTTCCAAGGATTACCAATCTCCAATTTCTCCAAAGGCGCGGATATGGCCAAAGCAATGAATGAAGTTGGTTATGATGCCATGGCGGTGGGAAATCACGAGTTTGATTTTGGTTTAGAGATTGCACTAGGTTATAAAGACCAACTGAATTTTCCGATTTTATCTAGTAATACGTATTACAAAGATGGCAGTGGACGGGTTTTTGATCCGTATACAATCGTAGAAAAAGCCGGGAAAAAGTTTGCCATTGTAGGTGTGACGACCCCAGAAACAGCAACGAAAACACACCCGAAAAACGTGGAGAAGGTGACATTTAAAGACCCGATTCCAGAAGTAGAAGCAGTGATTAATGAAATTAAAGAGAAGTACGCGGATATTCAAGCTTTCGTAGTTACTGGGCATTTAGGCGTAGATGAAACGACGCCGCATATCTGGCGTGGTGATACGCTAGCAGAAACCCTTAGTCAAACATATCCTGAGTTAGATATTAATGTGATTGATGGACATTCGCATACAGCCGTCGAAAGCGGCAAACGTTATGGCAAAGTGATCTATGCTCAAACAGGTAATTATTTAAATAATGTTGGGATCGTCACAGCACCAGAGAGTGAACCAACTAAGAAAACAGCAAAATTGATTTCAGCAGCAGAGTTGTTAGAATTGCCAGAAAACCCGGCAGTTAAAGCCATCGTTGATGAAGCACGTACGAATTTTAACGCTGAAAATGAAAAAGTAATTGTCGATTATATTCCATTCACATTGGATGGACAACGAGAAAATGTGCGCACACGAGAGACCAACTTAGGGAATTTGATTGGTGATGCGATTATGTCATATGGGCAAGACGCGTTTAGTCAACCTGCTGATTTTGCAGTAACCAATGGTGGCGGCATTCGCGCTGATATTAAACAAGGGCCAATTAAAGTTGGGGATGTCATTGCTGTGTTACCTTTTGGCAATAGCATTGCGCAAATTCAAGTAACCGGCGCTCAAGTTAAAGAAATGTTTGAAATGTCTGTTCGTTCGATTCCACAAAAAGATGAGAATGGCACAATTTTACTAGATGATGCTGGCCAACCAAAACTTGGCGCAAATGGTGGTTTCCTACATGTTTCAAGCTCCATTCGTATCCACTATGATTCCACAAAACCAGGTACTCGCTTGGCTAGTGACGAAGGCAATGAAACAGGACAAACGATTGTCGGTAGTCGCGTATTAGGAATAGAAATTAAAAATCGGCAAACACAAAAGTTTGAACCATTGGATGAGAAGAAACAATACCGGATGGCTACCAATGATTTCTTAGCTGCTGGTGGTGATGGTTACGATATGCTAGGTGGTGAACGAGAAGAAGGGATTTCACTAGATTCTGTCTTAATTGAATACTTGAAAAGTGCAACCAGCTTGCGGTTGTATCGTGCAGCAGCGACGATTGATTTAGCACAATATAAAGAACCATTCCCAGGCGAACGAATTGTTTCTATTTCGGAAGAAGCTTACAAAGAGTTAATCGGTGGAGGAGAGACGCCAAAACCAGATCCAAAACCAGATCCAAAACCAACACCAGAAACACCAGTAGCAACCAATAAACAAAACCAAGCGGGAGCAAGACAGAGCAATCCATCCGTAACAGAGAAGAAAAAGTATGGCGGCTTTTTACCTAAAACGGGTACAGAACCAGAAACGCTTGCATTATATGGTTTACTGTTCGTTGGACTTTCTTCTTCTGGCTGGTATATTTATAAACGACGTAACAAAGCTAGTTAGTCATTTTTTAAGAACCGTCCTTCGGGATTGGTTCTTTTTTTATTTTAACGCTTGCCATTTGTTTTTAATTTTAGTATTATAAGAATATTCTAAAAATTAAAAAATGAAGAGTTTTTTCTGTGAAGGGAGAAAGGCATGAAAAGTAAACGTATAAAAGGACTTATCGGGTTAAGTTTAACAACGCTGTTAGTTTTAGCTGCTTGTGGTGGTGATGGGGGAGCTGGCGCCGAAAAAGCAAAAGGCGGATCAGAGAAAACTGCCGCTAAACAAGAATTTAAAGTAGTAGTTCAACAAGAAATGCCTTCTGCAGATTTATCTTTAGGAACAGATACAATTAGTTTTACGGCACTGAATAATGCGTATGAAGGAATTTATCGTTTAGATGATAAAAGCAAGCCGCAACCAGCAGGGGCTAAAGAAAAAGTGCAAGTCAGTGATGATGGTCTGACGTACACAGTGAAACTAAGAGAAGAAGCAAAATGGTCCAATGGTGATCCTGTCACAGCTGCCGATTATGTTTTTAGTTGGCAACGTACAGCAGATCCTCAGACTGGCGCTGAGTATGCTTATTTTCTAGAAATGATTGAAAACGGCGCAGATATTGTAGCTGGTAAGAAACCAGTTTCTGAATTAGGCATTAAAGCAAACGGGGATTATGAGCTAGAAATTAAACTGGCAAAACCAACACCATATTTTGATTATTTACTGGCCTTTCCACTATTTTTCCCGCAACATCAAGCAACCGTAGAGAAATATGGCAAAGATTACGCTGCTTCCAGTGAAAAAGCAGTCTATAATGGTCCGTTTGTCTTAGCTAACTTTGAAGGGGCTGGCTCAGATACCAATTGGACTTTGGAAAAAAATGAAAACTATTGGGATAAAGACAATGTCAAATTAGATAAAATCAATTTTGATGTCGTCAAGGAGGCACCAACTGCCTTGAACTTATTCCAAGATGGTCAAGCAGACGATGTTATTTTAAGTGGCGAATTGGCCCAGCAAATGGCGAAGGATCCAGAATTGGTTATCGAAAAAGAAGCACGAACCAGCTATTTGGAATTTAATCAGCGAGATAAAAATTCACCGTATAATAATGTGAATTTACGCAAAGCAATTTCAGCAGCGATTGATCGCAACGCATTAGTAGATAAAATTTTAGGCGACGGCTCAGTAGTCGCTACCGGCTTAATTCCAGAAGGGATGTCGTATTCGCCGACAGATGACAAAGATTTTGCTGATGAAAATAAAAAAATTGTTGAATATAGCCCAGAAAAAGCAAAAGAATATTGGGCAAAAGCGAAGAAAGAATTGGGCATAACAACACTCAAAATGGATATTGTTGCCGATGATGTCGATTCTACGAAAAAGTTAGCGGAATATATTCAAGGTACGTTAAAGGATACTTTAGAGGGCATTGATGTAACAGTGAGTCCAGTGCCGTTTTCAGTTCGAATTGATCGAGGTAGTCGCGGCGATTTTGAGACAATCTTAGGTGGTTGGGCTGCGGATTACGCAGATCCTAGTAGTTTCTTAGATCTTTTTGTTACTGGTAATAACTATAATCGCGGGCGTTTTTCAAGTAAAGCCTACGATGAGTTGATTGAGGCTTCAGCTACAAGAGATGCTTCAGATCCTGAAAAACGTTGGGAAGACATGGTTAAGGCTGAGAAGTTATTGATTGGTGAAGAGACCGCTTTAGCACCACTTTATCAAAAGGCGACGGCCCATCTACGCAGTAAAGAAGTGAAAGGCGTCGTTGCCCATGGTGCTGGCGCACAATATGATTATAAGTGGACATATGTGACAGAAGAGTAGTTAAAAAGAGACACAGAATAGCCAAATCGACTGTTCTGTGTCTCTTTTAATCAAAATATTTCTGCTGTTCTTCTTTTAATTTTTCTGGGGTTACATCTTCACCAGTAGGATCATAAATAGTGACGCCCATTAATGTTTTATTGAATTGTTCACGAATGGTCCGCAAATATTCTTGTCGCAAATCGACACGAAGAGCTTGTTCTTCAGATGTTAAACCTTGTTCACGCTCTTTTTGTGCAAGCGTATTAATTCTTTTTAAAACCTCTAACATTTCTCATTTCCTTTCTATAATAATTCTTTTGCTAGGCGTTCAAACGATTGAAAGCGCGTTTGTTTGTCATAACCTGGGGTGATTAGCATCGCTTCTGTCAACCCTAGTTCTTCTTGTTGGTGTAAAAACTCCGCAACTTCTTGGCTACTGCCAATGACAAAGCGTTGTTTATTTTGTTCTAAAACCAGTTTGTCCATTTCACTGTAAGGGAAAGCTAGGGCTTCTTCTGGCGATAAAAATTTATTTGGAAGCCCATGTTCGGTGCAAAGATATAATGCTCGAAACTAGCCGCATGGTATTCTGCTTCTTCTTTCGTGTCGGCGGCGAAAGTGAAATACGCAGCGCTCACTTGCGGCTCTTGTTGTTCAGTTACTGGTCGGAAATGCTTGTAATATGCGGACAATACTTCTTTGGGCAAATGTCCATGAATAAACTGCGCAAAGGAAAAATTAATGCCATATTCACCAGCTGAACGTGCGCTTTCTTTACTAGCACCTAGTAACCAGGGTTGTGGTAATAGAACTTCCCGCGGAACAGCTGAAATTTTAGAATATAAATGATCTTCAGGAAATTCCTCTCTTAAAAAGAGTAAAATTTCAGGTAATTTATCAAATTGGTCTAGCTGTGGTGGCTGACCATTATTTAACGCTAACGTAGTCAAAGGGCTGCCGCCAGGCGAGCGGCCCATGCCTAAATCGATTCGATCAGGATATAAAGCTGCTAACGTTTTAAACGTTTCTGCGACTTTAAATGGCGCATAATGCATGGTCATGATGCCACCCGCACCAACACGAATTTTTTCGGTGGCACTAGCAATATGTGCAACTAAAATTTCTGGCGTTGCACTGGCAAAGGCGTCTGAGCCGTGATGTTCGGCATACCAAATTCTTGTGTAACCAAGTTTTTCCGCTAATTGAGCGAGCTCTTTGGCTTCTTGTAATGTGTCGCTTACTGATTGATTTTTAGGAACCGTTAATTGATCTAAGATACTTAATTTCATGTATGTAGTCTCCTTTTTGGTTATTTTTTTGAAGCTACCGCTATTATTACGCAAGCATGTCAAAAAAAACAGTACGCACTTTTTAATTCCCTAGTGAGCGAAAAGTAACAAATAGATGTAGCCAAGGTCGATGATAAAAAATTCTCCGCTATGGCTTTTTGATGCTTTGTGTTAAAATGGAACATATGTACGCAATCAGCAATTGGAAAGGTGACAACATGTACGAATATATTATTGGAAAAGTAACGTTTGTTAGCCCATACTATATTGTCGTTGAAACAAATGGCATTGGCTATCAGATTTCAGTCGATAACCCGTATCGCTATTCAGGAAAAATGGATACGGATATTAAACTATATCTTCACCAAGTCGTGCGGGAAGATGCACAACTTTTATTTGGTTTTGGCAGTTTAGAAGAAAAACAATTGTTCTTAAAATTAATCAGTGTCTCTGGAATTGGACCTAAAAGTGGCTTAGCTATCATGGCTTCTGTGGCTGATCATGGTGGTTTAATCAATGCAATTGAAGGGGAAGATGTTACATATTTAACGAAGTTCCCAGGTGTTGGCAAGAAAACAGCCCAACAAATGATTTTAGATTTAAAAGGAAAATTAGGCGAATTAGAGTCTTCCGAAGCAGCGGTTGCGGCCATGACCGCAACCGAAGCGGTGACAACAAGCAATCAAGCATTGGCAGAAGCGTTAGAAGCATTAAGTGCCCTAGGCTACAGTGACCGAGAGATTAAGCGTATCACTAAGCAATTGGAAGCGTTAGGTGAGACAACGACAGATGTTTATTTGAGCAATGCGTTAAAATTCATGATGAAACGCTAAGGAGGAATAACGATGACAGAAGAAGAACGGTTGCTTTCAGCTGCAAGTCAAGAAGCAGAAGCTTCAATTGAAAAATCGTTACGTCCACAATTTTTAGCACAATATATTGGTCAAGATAAAGTAAAACAAGAACTAACGATTTATATTGAAGCGGCGAAAAATCGGAATGAAGCGTTGGATCATACCCTTCTTTATGGTCCGCCAGGTTTAGGGAAAACGACAATGGCGATGGTCATCGCCAATGAAATGAATGTGAACATTCGTACCACAAGTGGACCAGCCATCGAACGGGCGGGAGATTTAGTCGCTATTTTGAACGAATTAGAGCCTGGTGATGTGTTATTTATCGATGAAATTCATCGTTTGCCGCGAGTTGTGGAAGAAATGCTGTATTCCGCAATGGAAGATTTTTACATTGATATCATGGTCGGTCAAGGAACCACGGCACATCCCGTTCATTTTCCGTTACCGCCTTTTACTTTAGTGGGCGCTACCACACGGGCAGGGATGCTTTCAGCGCCATTACGAGATCGTTTTGGGATTATTTCTCACATGGAGTATTATCAAGAGCAGGATTTAAAAGAAATCGTTCTCCGTTCCGCGGATATTTTTCAAACGGAGATTTTTGAGGAAGGTGCCTTTGAAATTGCGCGCCGCTCAAGAGGAACCCCCCGAATTGCTAATCGTTTGTTAAAACGTGTCCGTGATTTTGCCCAAGTCCAATCAGATGGCAAAATCGACCGAGCGATTGCAGACAAAGCGTTAACCTTACTGCAAGTGGACCATCAAGGCTTGGACTATGTCGATCAAAAATTGTTGAAAACAATGATTGATTTATACGGCGGCGGTCCAGTTGGTTTAAGTACCTTGTCTGTAAATATCGGTGAAGAAACCGAAACGGTGGAAGATATGTATGAACCCTATCTTATTCAAAAAGGTTTCATTAAACGAACACCGCGAGGACGAATTGCAACGCCATTTGCGTATGCACATTTTGGGTATGATTATTTAGAGGGTCGTAAAAATTAAAAATAAGTCAAAAGAAAGCAAGCCTTAACCGCTTGCTTTCTTTTGTTTCACGTGAAACGTTTGTTCTTATTTAGAAGAGTGGCATATTTCAGCTGTTGTAGTTATACTGTGTTTGTAATCGCTTTTAAATTGGAGGGATCAATGTTGAATAAAGAAATCAAAGGGGCATTAATTGTTTCTTGCCAAGCGTTGGCAGACGAACCGTTGCATAGTTCTTTTATCATGTCCAAGATGGCTTTGGCCGCTAAACAAGGAGGGGCTAAAGGTATTCGAGCAAATTCTGTGGTAGACATTCGAGCAATCCGGAAAGAGGTTGATTTACCAATCATTGGGATTATTAAACGAGATTATCCTGATGCAGAAGTATATATTACTGCAACTATGCGTGAGGTAGATGAATTAATGGCTGTTCAGCCAGAAATTATCGCTCTCGATGCAACCCATTCGAAACGACCAAATGGCGAAACGTTAGCCACATTTTTCAAAAGAATAAAAGAAAAGTATCCTAACCAAGAATGGATGGCGGATTGTTCCACACTGGAAGAGATGATTGAAGCGGCGGAGTTAGGTTTTGATTATATTGGCACAACGTTAGTCGGCTATACGCCGCAAAGTGAAAATCAGCGGATTGAACAAAATGATTTTGAACTGTTAAGAGAAGCAAAGAAGCATTTTACTACACCAATTATTGCAGAAGGAATGATTGATACGCCAGCAAAAGTCCAACGTGTTCTGGAGCTAGGTGCTTATAGCGTGGTGGTGGGATCTGTTATTACACGACCGCAAAAAATTACTGAAAAATTTGTGGAAGCTACGAAAATAAAACAGAATCAAGCATAAACTAAATACACTATCGATACACTCGTTATTTTTTGATCAATACACTTCGATACGGTCGCTTTTTTTCTAGAGAAAGTTGAATCTTTCAATAATGAAAAGGGATACACTCCGCTTGGCATAGTCCTTGCTGATAATAGATCAGTGTATAAAGCGCTATCATTTTATAGGAGGGGTTTTATGAAGGGATTATCAAAAAAGAAACGGGTGTCTACTTGGTTAGCGTTAGGAATCACCGTAGTCAGCTGTTTTGCGTTAAGCGGGGAAGTGCAAGCAAGTGTTGAAAGAACAAAAGTTGATGAATTTGCAAATGTTTTAGATGTGAGTGCATCACCAACCGAACGGACGAATGGCGTATACGATACCAATTATTTTAATAATTTTTCTGATTTAGGTGCATGGCATGGCTACTATTTACCTGAAAAAAGCAATAAAGAGCTACTGGGTGGTTTTGCGGGGCCATTGATTATTGCGGAAGAATATCCAGTAAACTTGGCGGCAAGTTTAAACAAATTAACGGTCAAAAATAAAAAAACGGGAGAAACCTATGATTTAAGCCAAAGCAACCGCATGGACCTGTCTTATTATCCTGGGCGCCTAGAGCAAACCTATGAATTAGACGATCTAACGATTCATTTAGCTTTAATTTTTGTCAGCAATCGAACGGCGCTTATCCAAACGACACTGGAAAACACTGGTGAAGAGCCCTTGTCACTTGAAGCAAGCTGGACAGGTGCGGTCTTTGATAAAATTCAAGAGGGAACGGAAACCTTAGATATTGGTACTCGTTTAACTGCTAAAGACAATGACATTCAAGTGAATTTTGGCGAAGTCAGAGAAACGTGGAATTATTTTGCTACGAAAGACACAAAATATACGATTCATCATGCGGATAAAGTTTCAACAAAAATTGATAATCGGAATTATACAGCAACCGCTGAACCAATTGAATTGAAGCCTAAACAAACGTACAACACCTATACGACAGAAAGCTATACTTTTACAAAAGAAGAAGAGGCAAAGGAACAACAACAAGCACCCGAATATACCAAAAATGCGGCGCGCTATTTCAAAGAGAACAAGCAAAGATGGCAAGGATATCTAGATAAAACGTTTGATCAAAAGAAAACAGCAGAATTTCCTGAATATCAAAATACGCTAGTCAAATCGATTGAAACGATTAATACCAATTGGCGAAGTGCGGCAGGTGCCTTTAAGCATGACGGGATTGTTCCGTCCATGTCTTATAAATGGTTTATTGGTATGTGGGCTTGGGATTCGTGGAAAGCGGATGTAGCAACGGCTGATTTTAATCCTGAGTTAGCTAAAAATAATATGCGGGCCTTGTTTGATTATCAAATTCAAAAAGATGATACCGTACGTCCACAAGATGCAGGAGCGATCATTGATGCTGTCTTTTACAATCAAGACAGTGCGCGTGGTGGTGAAGGTGGCAACTGGAATGAACGAAATTCTAAACCACCATTGGCTGCATGGGCAGTTTGGCATATTTATCAAGAAACCAAAGATAAGGAATTTTTAAAAGAAATGTATCCCAAACTTGTGGCTTATCATAATTGGTGGTATACCAACAGAGACCACAATAAAAATGGGATAGCAGAATATGGAAGCATGGTCAGTGATGCTCACTGGCAAAAAGACGACAAGGATCAAATCATTAAAGATAAAAATGGCCAACCTAAAGTGGATGATGATGCTGTTATTGAAGCAGCCGCGTGGGAAAGTGGCATGGATAACGCTACACGGTTTGACAAAGAAGGTGTGGGCAAAGGCGACGTTGGAGTTAAAGTTTTTGAAAACAAAAATAAAGGAAAAGTAGTGGGGTATTCGATTAATCAAGAATCAGTGGATTTGAATGCGTATCTCTACGCTGAAAAGGGCTATTTAGCTTCGATAGCAGAAGAACTAGGCAAAAAAGAGGACTATAAGAACTATCAAAAAGAAGCGAAGAAACTAAAAAAATATATTCAAGAAAATATGTTTGATGAAAAAACAGGCTTCTTCTATGACTTACAAATAAATGAAGACGGCTCGAAAACAAAATTGTTAGTCAATCGTGGCAAAGGAACAGAAGGCTGGTTGCCGCTCTGGGCAAAAGTAGCGACCAAAGAACAGGCGGCGGCAGTTAAGAAAAACATGATGAATCAAGAAATGTTCAATACCTTTATGCCATTCCCAACGGCATCCAAAGACAATGAAAAATTTGCTGCAACGAAATATTGGCGGGGACCAGTTTGGCTTGATCAAGCTTTGTTTGGCGTAGAAGCTCTTCAAAACTATGACTATACAAAAGAAGCAAAAGAAATGACACAAAAACTCTTCTTACATGCTGAAGGATTGATGGGAGAAAGCCCTATTCATGAAAATTATGATCCACTGACAGGGAAGGGCCTAAGTACGAAAAACTTTAGTTGGTCAGCGGCAGCGTACTATTTACTGTATAAAAATACCTTATTAAGTAATAACCCCACAACGCAAACCGCTTTTGAGATAAAATAGAAAAACAGCTCTTGAGAAAATATCTCTCAAGAGCTGTTTTTTTCTTCACTTGCTACAATCTGTTTCCCTCTTATTTAATTAAATGTAATTTATTTGTTTAAATAAATATATTTCAAATAATTGAATAAAATATCTAAAAATAAACTGTATGTACTTTTATTAAAAATGTTATTTAATAAAAATGAAATAGATATTAAATGGAATTGATTGTACAATGGTTAATGAAGAGTGGGTTTAACGGAACCGAGTAATAAGAAATAAACTAATATTGAAACCAAACATTGCGACACCTCCTGCTCTGAGTTATATTGAATTTCATTATAAGACAGATATCTTAGTTTCTTCAAGAACGAATTAGAAAAGTTTTTTTTAAATTTGTTGACGTCTAACAATTATAATGTGCGAAAAAATAATTCAAACAAATATATTATTCGATTATTTGATAATATTAAAGTTCATAGAAATAATTTTTTAGAAAATAGTATATTTTAGTTAATAAAAAAATAATACTTAATATTAACTTATTAATAGAAAGGAGCATATTATGGATGTGTTAGAGGCATTAAAGTATTTTAGAAAAAAGAAAAAAATTGCTCAGAAAGATGTTTTACCAAAAAAAGGGAAACAAACCTATCGAAGAATCGAAATTGGTGAAGCCAAGCTAAGTTACGAGGATTTAATGACAGCATTACAGTCACTTGGGATTACCTTTAATGAATTTTTTCATATGGTCTCTGAAACAAGAAGTACGGCTTCATCTAAAATTATGCATCAAATTGAATGTTGTCAAATGGGGTTGAACAATACAAATGAAAAAAAGAACCTGATTCATTACTTTTATCAATTAGAGCGCAATCCCCAAAAAAACGCAGTAGAGATGTCTATTTATACAGATATTAAGCTAACTTTCAGTAATGATTGGGAGGAAATTCCAGAATTTGATGAAACTGATCGAATGGTAATTCTCGCACTTATCTCTAACAAAAGCTACTATACATATTACGATTATCAAATGGTGACTAATACAGGGGCGTTATTTTCTGAAAACGAAGTCCTTCAGATTCTTGAGCAGATGTTTCCCGTCAAAGATGCTGAATTACGTGATACCCAAACATTAAATGTCGCCTATGGTTTTTACCTAAATATCATTACAGCGCAACTTTATAAGAAAAATTATGCGAAAGCCCGGGAATATTTAGCGCTAATGAGTGTTACCACGATTCCTGCCGAAATCTACTATATTCATTTTAACTTACGTTATTTAAAAAATCTTACGTATTATCTGTACACTGGCAAAATGAGATATTATAAAGAAGTAATCACCGTTATTGATATGATTGAAAGTTTTGGGGATGCACGTTTGGCGGAAGGCATGAAAAAAGAAATGCTTCAGCTGACGGCTGGTCGGACATTTAATTTAGATTATGGACAATTTCCTGTGAATATTGTCACTGAAAAATAAAAAGCACCCCCCGCAAGGTCAAACTTGCGGGGGGTGCTGATGTTAAACAATAATGTTATCTCTAATCATATCTAAATCTTTAATCAAAATTTTGCGGTTACGTAGTTCAATTGCCCCTAACTCTTTTAGTTGCTGAATCATCCGGTTAACGCTACTAGCAGAAGTTATCCCACAAAAATGCGCAATTTCTTCATTGGTCACCACGAAATCAATTAAAATACCTTCCTCTGTTTCTACGCCAAATGAATCGTACATTTCATAGATTTGTGTACAAACTGCCCCAAATTTGCCATTCATTAACATTTGCTGCATCTTTTTCATGGAATGCATTAAACGGTCCCGATAGTATTCTTTGACATACATTTGCAAGTCTTTACTATTATTGATATCCCGCCAAAATTGAACACGGTCGATTTGGTAAAGTTCTGCTTGTGGAGATTCGATGCGAATATTAAAAGGTGCATCAATAAATTCTGAATATTCATCACGTAGCAATGAAACAATTTCCAAATTGTTGATATAACGTAAATTAAATTCACGACCGTCTTTGGAAATAACGCTAGTTTTGATGATGCCACTTTTTAAAATATAGGCATAACGATCTTGCAGTCCTTCATAAGTTAAATAATTTTTCTTCTTTTTTACAACGACTCGAAAGGAATGTTCATCTAAGTAGTCTTGTAAAACATTTCTCATTGGCGGTAACTCCTCAATTATCTCTAAATATTTTTGTTTTTGCCTGTTGGGCTTCTTTCTTATTTAAGCGAATTGGACATCATATGTCAATAACAAATGTTGATAAAAAAGGTCAATTAAACGCTATTTTGAAAAATAAAATCAGCTTTTAGATAATTTTGCCAAAAATTTCGCTTAATGAGTATTAAAAATATTTTTTTTATTTTATGTGCTCAAATATTTTTCAAAAAGAAAAAATTGTATTAAGGTAATAGTAGAAAGGGAGGAGATTTAATGACAGAACCAAACTTAAAAGACCCAAGAAAGTTATTTTATAGTGATGGATTTCCGCAACAAGATCAAGAAACTCCCGCATTACAGGACAAAATGGTCCCTAAACCAGATTGTGGGGAAGACAGCTATGTCGGAAATCACAAATTAGAAAATCGTCGGGTATTAATTACAGGCGGTGATTCTGGGATTGGACGAGCTGCGGCGATTGCTTTTGCTCGCGAAGGCGCAGATATCGCCTTACATTTTTTCCCAGGTGAAGAAAAAGACGCCGAAGAAGTGGCGCACTATATACGAGAAGCTGGCCGAAAAGTCGTTCTTTTGCCAGCAGATTTAAGAGATAAACAGGCACCTGAAGAATTGGTTGCACAAGCTCGTGAATCTTTAGGCGGCTTGGATACCCTCGTTTTAAATGCAGCCCAACAAATTTCCTGTGCTGCTATTGAAGAATTGCCAATGGAACAAGTGATAGACACTTTCCATGTCAATATTATTGCGATGTTTGGCATTGTCAAAGCAGCAGTGCCTCACTTACCTGCCGGAAGTAGCATCGTGACAACGACTTCCGTCCAAGCCTTTAATCCCAGTGAGCATTTGTTGGATTATGCAGCAACGAAGGCATCAATTGCCAACTTTACCGTTGGTTTAGCAAAACAACTGGCACCAAAAGGTATTCGGGTAAATGGCGTGGCTCCAGGACCAATCTGGACACCGTTACAGTTAGATCATGGACAACCAATTGAAGAGTTGCCAGAATTTGGGCAACATTCTTTACTGGAACGTGCGGGTCAGCCTGCTGAATTAGCCCCTGTTTATGTTTTCTTGGCGTCCAATGATGCAAGTTATGTTACGGCTCAAGTTTATGGCGTAACTGGTGGAGAAGCAATTAATCTTTAGGAGGGATGTTCCGTGAATAAAGTTGTTAAAATACTTTTGCTTCTAGGTTCACTGATTTTAATGGCATTATTTGGCGCGGTGGCCATCACCACTTGGTCAGCCGATACAGCTTGGCAACCACCAGATAATGTCCAATGGTTCTTGCAAGACAACGAGTACGCACGTCAAGCAATCTTTTGGGTAGCGCTAGTTTTACTAGGAATTATGCTCTTTCTCTTTTTATTCATTCTTTTATTCCCAAGAAGAAAAGGCACGTTTGAATTAAAAGAAGAGCAAGGAAAGTTAGTGTTACACCGTAAAGCCATCGAAGGATTTGTACGCTCTAGCTTGCAAGACAGTGACTTTCTGGAAGCACCAACCATTCGTGTAAAGGCGACAAAACGGCGCATTAAGGTCAATGTCAAAGGCACACTGAAACGAACGGCAGATTTAATTGGACAAACAGAAGCTTGGTCAAAAACAATGGAAGAACGGCTTGCTCGTTTGGTGGGAACTGGTCACAAGATTACGATTGATGTTCATTTTGAAGATATTCAATCAATGAAACGACCACAACAACAGCAAACACAAGCACGTGTGGAGTAGGAGGGATGTACAATGGTTGAATGGATAAAACAATATGCCGTTCCGTTAATTGGTGGCCTAGTCGGCTTGGTTTTTGCAATCTTGTTTCTGTCAATCGGCTTCTTTAAAACATTGTTAGTGGTACTCCTGACAGGACTAGGTATTTGGCTAGGTTTGTATTTGGAACAGACAGGCATTGTCAAAAATTATTTTCATCATAAATAGGAGGTTTTGGCTATGGAAAATGCAAATGTATCGATTGTTAAAGGTGAGTTGACGTTTGAGGATAAAGTAATCCAAAAAATTATTGGCATTGCTTTGGAAGAAGTCGACGGTTTGTTAACTGTGGACGGTGGTTTTTTCTCGAATTTACGAGATAAAATGATTAACAGTGAAGATGTTACAACAGGCATTCACACCGAGGTCGGCAAAAAACAAGTCGCAGTGGATATGGACATTGTAGCCGAATACGGGAAAGATATCGAGACCATTTATGATCAAATGAAAGAGGTTATTACTCGTGAAGTCCAACAAATGACTCACTTGGAAGTAATCGAAGTCAATGTCAACGTAGTAGATATCAAAACACAAGCAGAGTACCAAGAAGAAAGTGAAACAGTCCAAGATAAACTTGGCAACGCCGCTGAAGCGACAGGTAGTTTTATGTCAAAACAAACCAATAAAGCCAAACATGCGGTAACTAAAGGCAAGACAAAAGTCAAAGAAAACACGGCACCTCGTGTTCAATAATTGGTTATTATTTTATTAAAAATAAAGCAATAATAGAAGAAACTAGGAGGAATGAACCATGAGTAACGAAAAATTCAATAATGTACCAAAACCAGCAGGAAACGGACCACACACACCGGAAGATCATGCAATCAAAGGTGAATTAACATTTGAAGATAAAGTCGTTCAAAAAATTATCGGTTTAGCCTTAGAAAATGTCGATGGTCTATTAACAGTCGATGGCGGCTTTTTCTCAAATATTGCTGAAAAATTAGTAAACACAGATAACGTCACAGCGGGTATTGATACCGAAGTTGGTAAAAAACAAGTCGCTGTTGATATGGATATCGTGGTAGAATACGGCAAAGATATTCAAGACATTTACGAAAAAATGAAAGAATTAATCAGCCGTGAAGTGAAAAAAATGACCCACTTAGATGTGATTGAAGTGAATGTTAACGTAGTTGATATCAAATCAAAAGAAGAATACGAAGAAGATAGCGAAACGGTTCAAGATAAAGTCACAGGCGCTGCCAAAAGTACCGGTGAATTTGCTTCTGAACAAACAGAAAAAGCAAAAAAAGCTGTGAATAAAGGAACAGAACAAGTCAAAGAAAATATGGAACCACGTGTAGAATAAACAGTTAAAGGGAGGAAACAATCATGGGCTTTATTTGGGCATTAATTGTCGGTGGTGTCATTGGGGCAATCGCTGGAGCAATTACTAAAAAAGGATCATCGATGGGTATTATTGCCAATATCATTGCAGGGTTAGTTGGTTCAACAATTGGTCAAGCCATTTTAGGCACATGGGGACCAAGCTTAGCTGGGATGGCTATTGTGCCATCGATTATCGGGGCAGTGATTTTAGTTGCCATCGTTTCATGGATTTTAGGACGAAAATAGAGAAAGTTTAAAAAAATAGGGCATAAGTCGTTTCGGCTTATGCCCTATTTTTCTTTTTCTATGTATGAGGAAGTTTCGTATGAAAAGTAAATTTTGAGCAATTAGCCAAGAGCTTATTTTAATTAAAATCATTAGTCATTTTGGCTTTTCAACAAAAATCAACAACATTTGTTGAAGTTATTTGTAGATAACGTTTATCATTCACAAATTTACATTTTTTTGTAACGGATATCTCGTATAGTAATAACTGCAAATGAATTTCAGAAAATTTTTTGATAAGTCATCAAAGTGAGGGGATAGCGGTCTTTTATTGAAAAATAGCAACACAAAATAAACAGAACAAAAGAGAGAGGAATTCAAAGAATTATGACAGAACAAACACCAACAAAGCTTTTGAATAAAGGCTTTATCAGTATTACAGTGATTAATTTCATTGTCTATCTTGTTTATTATTTATTAATGGTTATTATTGCGGTGATTGCGCAAGATAGCTTACACGCTACTTTAGGTCAAGCGGGTTTGGCCTCAGGAATTTACATCATCGGGACATTGCTTGCACGACTTTTCATGGGGAAACTCCTTGAACTGATTGGGCGTAAACAAGTCTTACGTTATGGGGCTTTGTTTTATCTTTTAACGACTGTTGCGTATATGTATATGCCAAGTATGGGCATTCTTTACCTGGTCCGTTTTTTAAATGGGTTTGGTTACGGAACCGTTTCGACAGCGACCAACGCAATTGTTACCGCCTATATCCCTAAAAACAAAAAAGGGGAAGGGATCAATTATTATGGGTTGAGTACTAGTTTAGCAGCCGGCATTGGACCATTTATTGGGATGTTATTGTTAAATGTTTCCAACTTCCATGTCATTATTAACTTTTCAATTATTTTAATTTTGTTAACAACCATTGCTTGCTTCATTTTCCCAGTGAAAAATATTGAGTTAACACCTGAACATCGTGAAGCCTTATCTAAATGGAATTTTGATAGTTTTGTTGAAAAGAAAGTTTTATTTATTACATTTATCGCCTTTTTAATGGGTCTTGCTTATTCAAGTGTCTTATCTTTCTTATCTTCTTATGTCAAAGTAATCGATTTAGTTGACGTCAGCACCTTCTTCTTTATCGTCTATGCGGTCGTGATTACCTTAACACGTCCATCGACAGGTCGGATTTTCGATGTCAAGGGTGAACGCTACGTCATGTATCCGAGCTACATTTTCTTAACACTAGGCTTATTCTTATTAAGTATGACTACGTCTGGTTGGATGTTATTAGTTTCAGGTGGGTTAATTGGCTTAGGTTATGGTACTTTCATGTCAAATGGCCAAGCGGTTTGTCTTCAAGAAAGCCCAAGTCCTCACCGTATCGGGATTGCTTTATCGACTTATTTCATCGGTTTAGACCTTGGATTAGGGGTTGGTCCGTACGTTTTAGGTGAATTACGTAACTTTATGTCATTCCAACAAATGTACTTCTTAGCAGGCTGTATCCCAATCGTTTGTACCATTTTATATATGGTCTTCCACAAAGCTAAAAATGATGCCAAAGATTTGTCTCTTGAAACGATTGAAGAGATTGAACACGGCTCAGAACTATAAATGGACAAGGAGTGATTTCAATGCCTAACGATGAACGGATTTTAAACGTTTTACAACAAACACTAACGGAAATTCAACGCATGAACACGCGTTTAGCTAAAATTGAAACAGAGTTAGCCGATGTCGATCAACATCACGCGACTTTGGATCATTACTTGCAAGAGCTAGAATTGGTGACAGAAAATAACAACGTCATGTAAAATGAGTAGTTAGTAAATGAATGTTTTACGTTTTGGTATCACTAGAGTGGAACATTGAAAATTTTCGTAAAAAACGCCAAAAGGTAGCAGTTTTTCTGCTACCTTTTGGCGTTTTTTGTAATTTTTATCACTTAAAATGTTTCACGTGAAAACTTTTAAAAGTGGCGTGGACTTTGTTTGGTGACAATTTGTGTATTTAAATTTTCTAAGCTTTGCGCTAGTTCACCAATGCTAGCAGAAAAATCAACATAATAAGTGGGAACCGTTGATTTGACACTAACTTCTGAAAAGATATCTGTAATAATTACATCGAAAGGCTTTTCTGGTGAAGCGACAAAAATTAATTTTTTATCCACGGCTTTACTTAGCTTTTCATAAAGGGTATCTAAAATTAAATTACTTTGATTGGTCCTTACTAAGACACGAATCGGTGGTAAAGATTTCGTTTTCAATGTACAAAAAAGAATAAACAAGCAGTCAACTAACAATTTTTCATTGCCAATCAATGTCGGAAGCATTTCAATTGTAAGGCGCTTCACATCTTTGTAGAGACTTGGATTTTTTTGAAGTGCTTCTTTTAAAAAGCTTTCTTGCACAAATGGATTGGCAATCGTGACAAAGGTCTTAAAAAAGACACTTAAATTTTGGATAGAAGTATATAGATAAAGATACTCGTGAAATGTCAATTTAATTTGATAAAAAGACGTTAGTTGATAAATGATCTCTTTAATGGGTGAGCCTAATAGCTGGACCATATGCATCCGTGCTGCAGGAATTTCCAAGACATCTTGTGTGGCGTAGCTGACACTAATCGTCAATAAGAAAAAGGCAAAAAGGCCTTCTTTTTGTATAAATTTTGTTGGAACTTGGTGTAAGGCTTCTTCTTTAAAAAACAATTCAAATTCACTCAGATTAACAAAGGGATTAACAATCGCTTCTTCCTCCACGAAAGTTTCTTTGATAAAAAAGCCCTCTTTCCAACGCGCTAAAATCACCGCAGAAAAAATCAAGTCTTTTGTAAAATCTTGTGTTGTATTGAAAGAAACAGAGTGTTTTAAACGTCGAAAGAGACTGTGGACTTCTTTTTTAGTAATCGTGTGTAACGGCCAATCCCCTTCAGAGTAATTGTTCCAAAAAAGCATCATAAAGAAAATCCGAATATCTTTTTCTTTGCCCACCAACACATTGGTACGTTTTAAATTGATTTCAATCTGATATTTTTGGAGCCATTGGTTTAATTGTCCAATTTTTCGTGTAAAGGTTGATGAAGAAATCTCTAGGACTTTTTCAAAATGTTTGCTATCAATTGCATTATGGTTAAAGGAATAGGTCAGTACTTGATACGCGAAACTTTTTTTTACAAAGTAGGGCATCAAAAACGACAGTTGGAAATAGGGTGCAAACCAAAATGTGATTTCTTTGGCATTTGCTGATAAAGAAAATAAGTTCTCCCAGCCGTTTTTTTCAATTTCTGTTTGGAGCAAAGCTACAGATTGTAGAATGGTATTTTGTTGCATTTTTAATTGAGTCGCTAAAGTAGAAATCGCCAATGTTTGTTCTTCTGCTTCACGACGTTCGAGTAACTCTTCTAAAAGAGCAAAACTTTTACGATAAGGTACATCAAGTAACCCTGTTAACATCCGATTCCCTCCAAACTGTTTTCCCCACGCAATTTGGCAAAATAAATTTTGCGAACTACTTGTTTTAGGTTATAGTATTCATCTAAATAAGGAACGGGATGCCAATAAAAAGTTTTACTGGCGTGAAAAAGCGGATTATTTTTGTCAGTAATGACTAAGTCAGGCACTTCTTGAATATGATTAACAAATTTCAAAGGAACATCGCAATAATTATTGATTTCCTTCGCTAACCAATTTTCTTGTATCTGATTAATAGATGAATGAAGTAAAATTTTAACAGGAATTTGTTTATTTAATAAAACACTCCGAATAATTAAAAAAATGGTTTCTTTAAATAACGCATCTAGTGGATGTTGTTTGTCAAAAGGCAAACGCTTTAAGAAATAGTTGGTTGTTCGTGAAACATTTGGGTATTGTTTTTCATACAAAGAGACATTAGCAACCTCATAGCTCAATTCCTCTTCCACAGGGAAATGAATCAGTCGTTCACTGGCATTGGATAAATTAACCAACAAAAAGACCACTTCTATTGCGCTTAAATCCAACTGTAATTGCGTACATTTTTCAAAAATCCAAGTAGCGTGTGGACTGTTATCCATTCCCATGATCGCTAAGTTGGCAAAGTTGATGGTTTCCATTTGGACCAGAGAGTACATCGTTAATGTGCTGAAGAAATCATAATAAAAATGAATCTCAGCTTGCCAAGTGTCAGGCTCTTTTTGTTCATCAATAAAACAATCATTCACTAATAGTTGGAATTCTGAATAAGGAAAGGCCAAATTAATAGCAGCAACTTCTGGATAATTGGTGATTGTAAAACCGGATTGATAACGGAGTAAACCTATGGACATAATTAATTTTAATTTGCGTAAATCAGTATATGTAAAGTAAGGGTAACGGTTTTTGATGATTTCAATGAAGTTCTGCAATTGTGCTTGATTAGTCTTAGATAGAAATGGTACTAGAGAAGTTCCTGAAATGAAGAATAAGGAATAAAAGAAACTGCGAAAATCTTTCTCGTTACCACAAATTTTTTCTCGTCTTTTTAAGTTTAAATAACAATTAAATCTAGCTAGATGATTATTTAAACGGTCACTGACTTGTTTAAAAATAGAAAAGTTAATAAAGTGCTCTTCACAAAAATCTTTGGCTGAAGTGTAGCGTTTTAAAAGTAAATCCAGGGCTAACATATAGGTTAGTGACCCGCGGACAACAGCTTCTTTCATTAACTCAATCGGGATATTTTCATCGGCAACTAATTCTATGGACTGTTGATTATTAATGATGCGAATATGTACATTTTCATGTGTATTGACTCGAGAAATTAACAAAGTTAATTGATTCAATAAATTGTTGATATTGTAATGGGAAAATTCATATTTTCGTCGGAGTACTTGCATGGGGACTTTTTCTTTACTGTCATACAAGTATTCAATTAGGGAAAGTAACTGAATTTCCTGTTTGGTTAATAAGTTATACATAATAACCACCTTTCTAATTGGTTACGATTGTTTGATTTTTCAGATAATACAGATAGGGCATTCTTTTCTAAACGACATTTGACAATTGCCAGTGAAAGAACTAGTTGTTCTTATGCTACTGTATCTATTCTTAAAAATCAAGAAGAACTGAATGTGTCAAATGGAAGAAAACATGGACAAAAAATGATAGAGCAAAAAATTATTAAGAAAAACAACCAGTTTATATAAAACATTTAAATAACAAAAATGATAATTTGAGTCTATTGATTTTTTAGCTTAAATAGCTTATACAAATAGGCTTTTTTGTCTGGTTAGTTCTTATGAAAAAAATTAAAAAAAACGGTATAGTGGAAGAAGGAATAGTAAAAATAAGAAAGGATAAGGACGTGTTTTCATAAAGATGAAAAGGGTTTCTGGGATTTCATCAACTTTTTCTATTTGGAGGAGAAGTTGTTGATAATTTTCGCTGAAAAATCTCGTTATACTCTTCTTATTCTTATAGAAGAGTCTATAGGAAAAAGCAGAAAATGAATCCGCATTCGAAGTAAGAGTGCGTTTTGAGGAGATAAAAAGAAAAGGTGTGTTGGCTGTCTGTTTTAGCAAGGAAGAAAGACAACAGAAGAGCACTCACTTATTTGGTTTAAAATAAAAAATTGGTACGAAGTGAACGTTCTCTTCTATGTGTCGTTAGTAGAGGAAGGATGAAAGAAATGAGAAAGAATGGTCCAATGGTAAACCGTTGGCTCTACGGGTTGATGTGTTTGTTACTTGTTCTAAATTATGGCACACCACTCATGGCTTTGGCGGAAGATGTTAACAGCGATGGCCAGTTAATGTTAGGAGAAGTGAAGCAAACCAGCCAGCAAGAAATGACCTTAGCGCTTCAAGGAAAAGCACAACCAGTAACACAAGAGGTTGTAGTGCATTATAGTGCCAATGTGTCAATCAAAGCTGCACATTGGGCAGCGCCCAATAATACGCGCAAGATTCAAGTGGATGACTAGAAGAAACAGATTCAAATTGAATTGAATCAGCAAGCGTTAGCAGATACGTTAGTCTTAACGTTGAACCCTACAGCTACAGAAGATGTGACGTTTTCTTATGGACAACAGCAACGAGCGTTGACGTTAAATACTGGTACTGATCCGACAGAATCAACGGCAATCACGAGTTCGCCAGCCGCATCAGCGAATGAAGGTTCAACAGAAGAAGCATCTACAAACTCCTCTGTTCCTCGTTCGTCCGAAGAAACTGTCGCCAGCACGACAAAAGCGATAGAAAGTAAAACAACCGAGTCTACGACTGTCAAACCGCGCGTAGCAGGACCAACAGATATCAGTGACTATTTTACAGGTGATGAAACAACGATTATCGATAATTTTGAAGATCCGATTTATTTAAATCCTGATGGCACACCAGCAACACCGCCGTATAAAGAAGATGTGACCATTCATTGGAACTTTAACTGGTCGATTCCAGAAGATGTGCGGGAACAAATGAAAGCAGGCGATTACTTCGAGTTTCAATTACCTGGCAATTTGAAACCTAATAAACCAGGTTCAGGTGATTTAGTTGATGCAGAAGGCAATGTCTATGGAACCTACACAATTAGTGAAGATGGTACGGTTCGTTTTACCTTTAATGAGCGAATCACGTCTGAAAGTGACATTCACGGGGACTTTTCTTTAGATACTCATTTGAATGATTCAGATGGGCGGGGCCCAGGAGATTGGGTGATTGATATTCCTACACAAGAAGATTTGCCGCCTGTAGTGATTCCGATTGTCCCAGATACCGAACAACAAATTGATAAACAAGGCCATTTTGATCGAACGCCCAATCCTAGTGCGATTACTTGGACGGTAGATATCAATCAAGCGATGAAAGATCAAACAAATCCAACTGTGACGGAAACATGGCCAACAGGGAATACCTTTAAGTCCGTGAAAGTCTATGAGTTAGTGATGAATCTTGATGGAACAATTAAAGAAGTGGGTCGCGAACTTAGTCCAGATGAATATACCGTTGATAAAAATGGCAATGTGACGATTAAAGGTGACACCAACAAAGCGTATCGTCTTGAGTACCAAACGACGATTGACGAGGCGGTTATTCCAGATGGCGGCGGCGATGTGCCTTTTAAAAATCACGCGACGTTAACAAGTGATAATAATCCAAATGGGTTAGATGCTGAAGCAACTGTTACCGCCACATATGGCAAAATGTTAGACAAGCGCAACATAGATTACGATGAAACCAATCAAGAATTCACTTGGGAAATTAACTACAACTATGGTGAACAAATCATTCCAAAAGACCAAGCAGTCATTACAGACACAATGGGCGATAATTTAACGTTTGAACCAGATTCTTTACATTTATATTCAGTGACGTTTGATGACAAAGGAAATGAAGTCGTTGGAGCAGAACTTGTGGAAGGAAAAGATTACAAAGTGGTAATCAACGGAGACGGTTCCTTTGCAATTGACTTTTTACATGATGTGACTGGCGCAGTCAAGATTGATTATAAAACCAAAGTTGATGGAATTGTCGAAGGCGATGTTGCCGTGAATAATCGTGTGGATGTTGGCACTGGTCAGCATTCAGAAGGTGATGGCACAGCCAGTCAACAAAATATTATTAAAAACACTGGCGCAGTTGATTATCAAAATTCAACGATTGGTTGGACGTTAGCTGTGAATCAAAATAATTATTTGATGGAAAATGCCGTGATTACGGATACGTACGAACCAGTTCCTGGCTTAACTATGGTACCCAATTCGTTGGTTGTCAAAGATACAACCACTGGTGCTCAGTTGACGTTAGGCAAGGATTTCATGGTAGAAATAACTCGTAATGCAGATGGTGAAACAGGCTTTAAGTTAAGTTTCATGGGGGCATATGCCAAAACAAGTGATGCTTTCCACATAACCTATACTACCTTTTTCGATGTTACCGAGTTAGACGCTAATGATCCCGCGTTGGACCATTACCGAAATACTGCTGCCATTGATTGGACGGATGAAGCAGGAAATAATCATCATTCAGAAGATAGTAAACCGTTTAAACCTTTACCTGCTTTTGATTTAAATGCGCAAAAAAGCGGTGTTTACAATGCCGTCACCAAAGAAATCACTTGGACGATTGCGGTTAATTTAAGTAATAATCGTTTAGTCGACGCCTTTTTGACGGATCCAATTTTAACCAATCAAACCTATTTGGCTGGGAGCTTGAAAGTCTATGAAGGCAATACAAAGCCAGATGGTTCGGTTGAAAAAGTGAAACCAACGCAACCGTTGACGGATATCACAATGGAAGAACCAAGCGAGAAAAACCAAAATACTTGGCGTGTTGATTTTCCTAATGATAGTCGTACGTATGTGATTGAATTTAAGACGTCTGTTGATGAAAAAGTTATCGAAGGTTCGGCTAGTTATGACAATACCGCATCTTATACAAACCAAGGTTCTTCACGTGATGTGACAGGAAAAGTTTCTATTCAACATGGTGGCGAATCAGTGAAAAAAGGTGGCGAATACCACAAAGATGATCCAGATCATGTGTACTGGCATGTAATGATCAATGGCGCCCAATCGGTTTTAGACGATGTGGTTATTACTGATACACCCTCACCAAACCAAGTGCTAGATCCCGAGTCATTGGTGATTTACGGTACCAACGTAACAGAAGACGGAACTATTACGCCAGATAAATCTGTTATTTTAGAAGAAGGAAAAGATTACACACTGGAAGTTACCACCGATAATGAAACAGGACAACAAAAAATTGTCGTTAAAATGGCCCATATTGAAGCACCTTATTATATGGAATATCGTAGTTTAGTGACTTCTTCAGCAGCGGGGAGTACAGACACGGTATCCAACCAAGTGTCAATTACTGGAAATGGTTCAGAAGTCGTTCATGGGGATGACAATGGCGATGTGGTCGTTGACATTGATCACAGTGGCGGGCATGCCACAGGGACTAAAGGCAAAATTCAGCTGAAGAAAACAGCCATGGATGGGACGACTATTTTAGCAGGCGCCCATTTCCAAATTTGGGACCAAGCCAAAACACAAGTCCTACGTGAAGGTACAGTAGATGCCACCGGGGTTATCACATTTGGTGGGTTGCCACAAGGGCAATACATTTTGGTGGAGACGAAAGCACCAGAAGGTTATACAGTTTCGGATGAATTAGCTAAAGGTCAAGTCATCACTATTGATGAAGAAACTTCAGCAGATGGTGCACAACCAACTATTATTAAAAACAATGTCAATAAAGTAATTTTAGAAAAAACAGATGAGAAGGGCAAAAAGTTAGTCAATGCACGCTTTAAATTAGAGCATGCCGTAACCACGCCGTTTACTCATTGGGAAGAAGTTCCCCTTGCGCCGGATCGAACCAACGCAAATGGCCAGTTAGAGGTGGATAGTTTAAAACCAGGGCTTTATCAGTTCACAGAAATCGAAGCACCGACAGGCTATCTTTTAGACACGACACCCAAACGGTTCATTGTGACACAAAACACGAGCGGACAAATTCGTGATGTTCATGTTAAAATGCTTAATTACCAAGGTTCTGCTGAACTAATTAAAAAAGACCAAGCAGGCAATCCATTAGCAGGTGCTGAATTTTCAGTCCTTGATACTACAGGACAAGCGGTTCGAGAACACTTAGTTTCGGATGCAAACGGAAAAGTCACAGTGACGGATTTAGCCCCAGGCAAATATCAATTTGTGGAAACCAAAGCGCCAGCAGGGTACCTTTTAAACACTGAACCAAGTGCTTTCACGATTGCAGCAAGCGATCGGGGCAAACCAGCAACAGTTATAGCAACGGCTAACTTTGTTAACTATCAAGGCGCAGCTAAATTAATCAAAAAAGATGTGAATGGACACTTATTAAGTGGTGCGACATTTAAAGTGCTTGATGCGAAGGGACAAACGATTCAAACAGGCTTGACGACAAATAGTCAAGGGAAAATTATTGCAGAGCACTTAGCCCCAGGTAAATATCGCTTTGTAGAAACCAAAGCGCCAACAGGCTATTTGTTAAATACCACGCCAGTCCCATTTGAAATTGCTGAGAAAAATGCTGGTAAACCAGCGGTCGTTGTTGCTAGTGACAACTTTGTGAATTACAAAGGGGCTTTCCAAATCGTGAAAACGAATAGCGCAGACCAACCATTAGCAGGTGCTGTTTTTGAACTATATGATCACAATAAACAATCATTAGGGATTACAGCAACGAGTGGCAAAGATGGCAAAATTATCTTTAGAGACTTGGCGCCAGGTACCTATTATTACAAAGAAATCAAAGCACCAAAATTACCAGATGGCGCAGATTATATTATTTATCCTGAATTAGTAAAAGTAGAAATTCGTGGTGATTTCAAAGGCGATCCGGAGATCTTCCAATTAGGGGCCTTCGCCAATTTCAAAGGACGTGCCGTCTTTAAGAAAATTGATGCCAATGCGAACCCACTTCCAGGAACAATTTTTAAATTGTATCGAATCGAAAACGGGGAAAAAATCTTTGAAAGAGAAGTAACTTCTGAAAAAGATGGTTCATTGGCTATGGAGGATTTAGGCGCTGGTAGTTATGAATTAGATGAAATGGATGCAACGGATGGCTATATCGTCAATAAACAACCCATTTATTTTGTAGTGAAGAAGAATTCAAATGATAAACAACCACTAGATGAGTTAGAGTTTGTAAATTATCAAGCGGAAGTAACGGGACGTAAAGTCAATGAGCAAGGTCAAACCTTAGCGGGTGCAGTTTTTGCAATTTACAACGCCGATAATCAGAATCAGCCACAAGGTTCACCAATAACATTCTTGAATCGTGCAGGAGAGAAAGTTTCTGAAATAACAACGGACAAGACTGGCGAAATTTACGCTAAAGGTCTGAATGAAGGGCATTACGTTTTAGTGGAAACGAAAGCACCAACAGGCTATCTGTTAGACACAACGCCACATCCATTTGATGTAACCGCCCAATTAGGAAAAGAGCAGCCAATTGCTTTAGGCGATCTTATCAATTATCAAGGAACTGCTCAATTAACCAAAGAAAACGAAACAGGTGAAGCATTGGCAGGTGCGGTGTTTAAGGTCATTGATGAAACAGGGCAAACCGTAGCTGGACAAACCAATCTGATGTCTGACAAGCAAGGCAAAGTCATTGCGAAAAACTTAGCACCGGGAACGTATCGTTTTGTGGAGACACAAGCGCCAACTGGCTATCTTCTTAATGAAACGCCAAGCGCAAGCTTTACGATTGCCAAAGACAACCAAGGCAAACCAGCCACTGTGGTACTTAAAGCACCTTTTATTAATTACCAAGGTGCTGCCAAGCTGGTGAAAATTGACCAGCAAAAGAATGCCTTAGCAGGTGCTGAATTTAAAGTGACAGATGCAGAGACAGGGCAAACTGTCGCTCGTTCATTACGTTCTGACAACCAAGGGTTAGTTCAAGTGAACCACTTACAACCAGGAAAATATACCTTTGTGGAAACAAAAGCACCGGATGGTTACCAACTGTCTAAGCAAGCAGTCGCATTCACTATTGCGGCAACAGCGAAAGACAAACCTGAACTCGTGGATGCGGGCACGTTTGTTAACGAGAAACAACCTGTATCCAAAAAAACAAAACCAAATCAGCCAACAACGAAACAAGCAGCTAGAGAGACAGGTTGGCTTGGTTTACCGAAAACCAACACACAAGTCAATTACTTCTTTGTCTTTATCGGCCTCCTGTTGGTCGGTTTGGCAAGTTGGCTCTTCTATAAAAAGAGCAAGAAATAAGCAAAAGATATAAAAAAACAGAAAGAGCCTGGAACAAAAATCACTTTGGATTTTTGTTCCAGGCTCAAAACCTTATAAACGGCGGTAACAGAACCAACTCCTTCGGAAATAAGCCGAAATTCTCCAAAAATTAAAGAGCAATTTTCGGAAATTTCTTCTTATTTCTCGGAGCTAAACGGTTCTGTACCGACCTCTTTTTCATCTTAAGCTAATCAACTGAACAAAAGTAGCTCCTTCTTATTGATATTCTTAGGTAACCCTTCATCTCAGTTTACCCTTTGAACAGAACTTACTGGGTTCTTGGAGATAACCGCTTTTGCCTCAGCCTTTGTTTTTCGATGCTATCTTTAGGTATTTTGGCTAAAATATTGTACACTTTACATGTGCAAGAAATTTAGTTAGAGATATGAGGATAGAATGATGAAAAAGATGATGGTTTTATACAACGAAACTTCAGGAAGTAGTGAAAGTAAAGAGATTGCAGAACGCTTTAAAAAAGCTGCAGAAGCGAAAGGGGAAGCGGTTATTTTGCAACCTTCCAATCCAGACATTGATCCTGAAGAAATGCGGAAAAATGCCAAAGAAAATCAAGTGGGTGTCTTGGTCGTCATTGGTGGTGACGGGACCATTCATCATGCCGTTCAAAATTTTAAAGACACCATTCGTGACTATCAAATAGGGATTATTCCAGGTGGAACAGTCAATAATTTTGCACGTGTGTTAAGTATTCCTTTGAAAGAAGAAGACGCCTTTGAGACTATTTTGGCAGGACAGACCACGCCAGTTGATTTTGGGATGGTAAATCAAGATGTGATGATTTCGACCTTAACGATTGGACTATTAGCGGACACAGCAGCAAATGTGACCCAACAGGAGAAACAAAAATATGGTCCTTTAGCCTTTACAAAGCAATTTTTCCGCTTATTAATGAAAAAGAAAAAATACAAACTAAAAATTGATGGCGATGAAAGACGTTGGCATGGCAAAGCCCAATTATTAACGATGACCATGACGAATTCTGCTGGCGGCTTTACCAATTTCGATGCCAATGCCACGCCAGATGACGGCGAAGTCCACATTATCATTTTACCTAAGTTAGTTTTTTACAAGTTTGTCTATTATTTACCTAAAATTATCAGAGGACAATTAAATGAAATTCCTGGTGTCGTGTATTTCTCTGGGAGTCAATTTAAAATTAGTGGCGAAAAAGACAAGAAAGTCCAAACACGAACAGATGGCGACCCTACCGATGATTTACCGATTAAAGTAACGGTGGAAGCTGGGGGACTCAACGTGTTTGTTCCTGAAACGTCCACATCTACGAAAGAATAAAAGAAACAACTGTTATTTTTTCGTGGAATAGATTTCTCATTTTGTGTACAATAGAACAGAAGAGAGGCAGTTGAGTGAACAGTGAAATGGGATGAATATGTTGATATATTCGATACAGATGTCGTTTCTAAAATTATTATTTTAAGAAACTTGCCAATTAATGAAGGCTGGATTGACATCAATGAGTTAGCAGAAGAATTACAATTAAACAAAAAATCAGTCAAAAAATACGTAGAACTTCTAAAAGATGACATTACGTATTATGCTGTGGATAATGATGCTTCTTTGGCTTTTGAAAAGGGGCATGGCTATCGCTTGAACTTGGCGTCCAGTCAAGCATTCCAGAAACTTTATACAGCAATTTTTCGGGATAGTTTAACTTATCAAGTAATGGAAGATTTATTCTGGGGTCGATTTAATGGGATTGTGCCAGCGACAGCAAAATATCATACCAGTGATGCCACGATTCGGCGCTTGCTCAAAGGGTTTACAGAAATTTTAGCACCATTGGGTTTAGTAATTAATAAAAGTACTTGGAAAATTGAAGGCAATGAAGCGTATTTGCGCCATTTTGCTTACACTATTTTTATGGACTTAATCCGTGATACTTGGCCTTTTGACTATATACAAGAAACGGAAGTCTCACAAACTGTCCAAAAAATGATGGCTTTTTTCAACGTAGAAGTTGCGGAAACGGTGATACGCCGAGTTAAATATATGGTCGCTATCTCAAAAGTCCGTAGTGCGCAAGGCGCCGAATATCGACCTTCAGCCGAGCAAGAAACTTATTTAGAAGGTAATAAACATTACCAAGCCTTTATAGAAGAGATGACAGCTACAACCCTTTTCCTTAACAAAAACGATTTAACTTTTGTGTACTTTTTCTTGTTAGCCAATGACCAATTTTATCAAGATGAAGCCACTGCACAAGCAATTTTAGCGCATTTTGATGAGACTGAAGCGCCTGTTTATATGTTGACTCATTTAGTCCAACATTTCTTATTAGAAGAAATACACATGACGCCGCAATTGGAGAAAATTCGTCCGCAAATTTTTTATTATTTGTTTGCTACACATTTATTTGCCGAACTTTACTATGTCCAAAATGTGAAAATGTACAATGTCTTTTGGAATAAAGTTAAAGAAAAATATCCGGTTCTTTTAGAAGAATTAAGCCAAGGCTTAAATCAACTTTACGAACAAACAGGCAATGAATTATTTACAAATAAAGAATTTTTGGCTTTGCGTTATTCTAGTGTTTTGGCGCTTTCTAATGATTTAATTCATCGTGAACAAAAAATTGTTTTAGGGTTAAAATCAGGCTTGCCAGTACTGGAAGAAGAACGGGTGAAACTTTCGATTGAAAATAATTTTCGTCGGTTTTATGCATTGGAAGTCTTACGATACAGTGAAGCAAGCAAAGAAGAATGGCAAAATATTGATTTACTATTAGTGACTTCTTTGGCAGATGTAGAAACGGGCCATCCAGAGATCTTTTTACTTTCAAGTGAGTTAACGTTTGAGCAATATAATCGTTTGAACCAAAAAATAGTAAAAATTAACGAGAAAAGAACCACGTCACTTTAATAAAAAATCAAAAAAATGGGCTTTTTTGAGGTATATGTCCGATAAATTGTAAAAAAATTTTTCTAAAAAGTAAAAAAAGACAAGAAGAAAACGTCAATAAGTAGGTAATCAACACCTACTTATTGACGTTTTCTCGTTGTTTTTTAATAAATATTGCGTCAATTCTTCTGGAAATTATGTCAAAAAGGTACTTTTTTTGCTTTTTTTATCGTAAATAATAGATGATTAGCTATTGATAGTAAAGGAACTACTACTTTTTTTAACAGGCAGTTAAAAAATATTGAGGGTTCTCACAAGAATTTTTCTATATAATAGAAAGAGCAAGGGAAGGAAGGCGGGATAGAATGAAAAAACGGATGGAACAAATTGAAGAAATCTTAAGTTGTGAAGAAAATAGTGCCGGTGTTCGATTAAAGGAGTTGGTTGAGGCCTTAGAATTAGAAGTCACAAATCAAAACTTGTTAAAGGTAACAAGTATCTTACATATGAATCCAAAATTTAAAAAAATTTATGCATACGAAGACAGTCGTGTTATTACGCTGTATCAACTTTTACAAAATAAGCCGTTGGAAGTAACGGAATGAAAAGAGGAAAACACATGAAGAAAACAATACTTATTCTTCTATTTGGTTTATTGACGGTGGTGGGTCTACCAATGGTGACTGAAGCGGCTGAACCAGTTGATGCAACAGATGCAACAATTTTTGGTGCGCAAGCGATGGTACCTAATAGCACAGAGGATCAAACAGAGAAGTTACAGACATTACTGAGTCAGACAGCAAAGGAAGGACGGGCATTATTTTTACCACAGGGAAGTTATGCTCTGTCAAAAGATATTGCGATTTCTTCAAATTATCAATTAATTGGCGATACAACAGGAGCCACTATTTTACATAATGCTACAGGTGCACCGATTCAGCTAACAGACACAACGTACGGGACGAAAACCAATGTACGACTTCAAAATATTGCTTTTGACGGCATCAATGTGACCTTAAAATTGACGAATCAATTAACGCTAGCAAACAATATCTTTTATAATCCATTAAAAGGATTCGTGGTCAATTTAAATGCAGATATTGGCGTTAAGATTTCAGGCAATATTTTCATGCGAGACACAGCACATATGCAGCCAGGGATTGATTTTAACCGAGCGATTTACATTGGTGGTTATTCAACACCAAGTCGCTTCCAGTATATGTCAGATGTAGACATCGTGGACAATTTATTTGGGTTAAAAGTGACGGAATTAGATGTGATTAAAAGCACCAGTCGTTCAGACTTAGCAGCAACTATTACACGTTTACAAACAGCCATTGAAGCAGGTGCTATTTCAGTACCTAATGAACAAAATTATCTATCCACCGGGGTTAATTCTTTTAATATGTTGAAGGATGTAACTGTCCAACATAATTTTTTCTATTCACCCTATGACAATGAAAACTTAAACGGCTTAGGTGGCGATCATGCGATTTATTTCCGTGGTGCCCAAAATATCACGGTGGTGGGGAATCACTTACGTGGACTACAAAATGGTCCAGCTGGCGGATTTAAGTTTAAATCAGGCCGTAATATTACGATTATGAATAATTATTTGCGAAATACAGGCCTCATTATGTATGGAACACCAGAGATTGGTTTGGCAGAAACGCAAGCAGAGGGTGCTATCTCAGAACTCTCTAACTGGTTAGTGGCTAATAACATTTTTGATTGGAAGTATTGGAACAATCAATATGCAATTGGAATGGAATACAATCGACATACAGGAAATAACAATGTGTTCAATGGCGTATTTATCAACAATCAGTTTGTTAACTACCACAATATTCCGCAAAATCGACGTCGGGAATTGTTAATCGCTAGTGGCGGTGGTTTCCGACCAGAAACGAGTTTTGTGAAAGACAATACTCGAGATGATGGCCTTAAAAACGGCCAATTATTGGTAGAAAATTGGACAGAGGCGGACTATCGCTTAATGCCAGCAACATGGGAATCATTAATTTCACCAACACTTTATGAGCAATATAAAAATACGCCAATTCCGGTTAGAAATACTTTAGCAACCCCTGTGGCTACAACGATTGTGCAAGGACAATCAATCGATCCGCAGCAACTGGTTGCTAATACAAATGACGCGGATGAAGCAGTCCCAGCCGCTAAAATCGTCAATCCAGAGGTCTTAAATGAAATCGGCCAACAAAAAGTGACTGTTCAATTAACTTATGAAACAGGGTCATTGGTAACAGTGAACGTACCGGTGACGGTAGAGGCCCCTGCAAAAAAGCTTGATTTGTCCCAGCTACAAACCGTTTATGCTTCGATTGGTGAAGCAAACCAATATACAGTTTACTCTTGGCAGCTATTCACTGCCATTGGGCCTAAAACAATTGTTCCTTCCTATTATCAGCAGGCGACACAATTGTTAGCAGAAGGTCAGGAGAGTCAGGACAAAACCCAAGAGCAAGTGGATCAGTTAACAAGTAATTTGCAATCTGCAATGAAAGTATTAGTCAAAAAAGCCGATATCACGCTAGAGCGTACAGAAGCAGAAAATGAACTTGCAAGCGTTCATAAATTAGACGAATCTGTATATACCAAAGACTCTTGGCAAGCCATGCAAGAAGCCTTAATAGATACAACAACTGGCGAAGGAAGCTCTAAGCAGTTACAACAACTGCTTGCTTGGTCAGATGAAGAATTATTAGAGCCAACACTTGGTGGCTTTAAAACGCCTGCAGATGCACAAAAGCGTATTAACCAATTAACACAAACCATAAAAACGGCGTTACTTCTGTTAGTTGAAAAATCAACAGAGACAACTAGTAACACAAGCGAAAGCAGCACCTCAAGCACAACCAGCGAAAGTAGTACCTCAAGTACGACAAGTGAAACAAGCAATACAAATGAAAGCAACACACCAAGTACAACCAGTAAAACAAGTAGTACCAGCGAAAGTAGTGCTTCAAGTACGACCAGCGCAACCAACAGTACAAGTGAGAGTAGCACCCCAAGCACTGTAAACGAAAGCAGCCAAAACAAAGGCCAGAATTCTGTCATTTACGCGGTAGAGTCTAATCAAGATCCTAATGACGCTCAAAGTAATTCAAAGCCCTCTGCCAAGGCTAGTCAAACAAATGAATCAGTAGCAGAAAACCAAGCAACTAAACAGATACAGACGAATCAAGAATCGTCAGGAACAATCAAAAAAGCGGATAATACGACCAAAATTGCCAAGAAAAAATTCCCCAAAACAGGGGAACAATCTTCAGCAGTTGGGAGCTTTCTAGGCCTGAGCTTTTTATCGTTAGCCACAGCAACCTATTGTTTTAAAGTGAAAAGATAACTCTTTAAAAACGGATAAGTAAACATCCTGAAACAAGAAATAGGACTTGTTTCAGGATGTTTTCATATAAAATTAAAAGAACTACAGTTTTTAGTGAAAAAACACACAAAAGTACTTGAATTTCTGTGATATAAGGGTAAAGTAAAGGAGGACAAAAAACAAAGGAAGTGAAATGTTTGTATACACCAGATGAAATTTTAAGTATTAGTATTGAAAATGGTCAGAAAAAAATTCAAAAGCCTTTGGTAGCAAAACTCATTTTAGGATTTATCGGCGGTGCCATGATTTCCCTCGGCTATTTGGCTTATGTGCGTGTTTCCGCCTCTATTCCAGCAGATTTAGCCAGTGTTCAAGCTTTAGTGGGAGCTGCGGTTTTCCCGATTGGTCTAATTGTTATTTTAATGGCTGGCGGTGAGTTAATCACAGGAAATATGATGGCGGTGAGTACGGCTTGGTTTGCTAAAAAGGTCTCTTTCAGAGAATTACTCGTGAACTGGGTCACAATTACATTGGCAAATATGGTTGGCGCCCTATTTGTTGCCTATTTTTTTGGTCATTATTTAGGTTTAACCAGTAGCGGTGCCTATTTAAATCAGGTTCTTTCTCTTGCAGAACATAAAGTTGCAGCAACTTGGCTTCAAGCAATTATTTCAGGTATTGGCTGTAACTGGTTCGTAGGTCTGGCCTTATGGCTTTGTTATGGTGCGAAAGATGCAGCGGGGAAACTATTAGGCATCTGGTTTCCAGTAATGATTTTTGTTGCAATTGGCTTTCAGCATAGTGTGGCGAATGCATTCATCATTCCAGCCGCAATTTTTGAAGGCGGCGTTCAGTGGGGAGACTTTTTCCGTAATTTTATTTTTGTTTATTTAGGTAATATCATTGGTGGTGCCATTTTTGTTTCTGGCTTTTACTATTTAAGCTATCGCAAACATTAAATCCATTTAGCAGATAAAAACCTACACAAAGGCTAAATGCCTTTGTGCAGGTTTTTTCTTTTTAAACAAAAAGGAAAACGGTTGAAAAATTATTGCTAGATTTTTAAAACAATGTTACATTAATGTTGCAAAAAGATTTCTGGAGGTAACGAAAAATGAAAAAAATTGCTTTGTTCAGTATGTTAACGTTCAGTGTATTGTCTTTAAGTCTAGCAGGATGTGGAAACAAAAAAACAGCAAGCACAAATGATTCTAAGCCAAAGCAAGAAACAAAGAAAGCCACGCAGAAATCCTCTAGCCAACAAGAAATGAAAAGTAGTCATTCGTCTGTCACGGGTCAAAATTCTAATGTGACAGGGGAAAATCCGTCAGAAAATGCCACGCAGCCTTCTGCAGGAACTGATGAAACGAATGAAGTCCCTCAAAACCAAGCACCTGATACAAACATTACAATTACCAATGTTGTTTTCAATCCTGAAAGAAATGAAATTAATGGTACTACATTACCTAATGCAACCATTACAGCAACGGTAGTCGGTGATGCTTCTGCACAAGCAGGTGTTTTTTATGCGGATGCCAATGGCAATTTTACAGTAATTAGTCCCAGAGCGGGAGCGACTACTCAATTAATCGCAACCGTTGATCAACGGAATAGTGCACCTGTCCAAATTGATATTCCAAGTTCAGGACAAGAAGCAGCGCTTTCTTTTAGCAATATTACGATTGATCCGAAACAAGGGACAATTTCTGGTAAAACAGCACCGAATGCAACTATTTTAGTGTCACGTGCAGATGATGCGCGGGTGATTTTAGCAAGTTTTACTGCGGATGCCCAAGGGAATTTCACAGCCAGTAATTTAGTTCCCGGCACAAAAAATCGCTTAGATGTTACGTTAAATGGAGAAATAGGGACACCTTACTTGTTTGATTTACCAAATTAAAATAGAAGAGAAGTGATCAAAGCCACCAACGCTAGTTAGCGTTGGTGGCTTTGATGGTTTAAGCTTCTTCTTTTTTATGATTGCGGATATGTAAATAGATGGTATTTTTTGAAATACCTAATCGATCGGCAATCTTTATGACAGAATCTTTGAGATTAAAAATTCCTTGATCATATAAACGAATAACAATTTCTTTATTTTGATTCAAATGTGATACATTTGGATCGCTTTCTACTGCTTGTTTTACTTTTGTCAGTGAAGTAGTGATTAATTCGTCAATATTGTCAGAAAAATGTTCAGAATTTTTAAGCTCTTGGGACATATCATTTTGTTGTCCTGAAGGTAATAAGTCTTGCAAGTAATCAATTAATGGCATTTCTAAATGCATATTGATACAGATCAATCCAATAATACGATCATTTTCACCGATAACTGGAATGGTGGAAGATTTTAAAATAACCCCTTTTTGATTTTTATTGTAGTAGGGTTTCACAGCGTAATCATGTTCCGACTCTACTTGACTTAACATTTTTAACGCCATATCAGTAATGGGGGCACCTTCCTTGCGGTTACTGAAATGGCCATTGATGACTTTGATAGCCGAACTTTCCAAATTTTCTAAACTATGAAGAATGACTTCATGGGTACTACCAAAGAAGTTCCCTAATCCATCAAGCATTAAGGCATGTGAATGTAAGATTTGTTTATCTACTTCACTTAAACGTAAATATGACTCCAAGTGATATCCTCCCCTACACTGAAATTAATTTTAGTGTAATACTTTTTTAATGGAAAAGCAATAAGATTCTTTACGTTAAAAAAATACATTGACTAAACTTTTGTTTAGTCGTATACTCTGAATGTGGAATGAAATTTTTGTTACTCATTGTACTTTAGTTCATCGGAATGCTCGCTCATTCTTTCACTTGTTGAGCAATAAAAATTTTATTCAGGAGTACCATCCGTTATAAAAAAATATAGTTGGAGGCAAAGAAATGAAAACGTTATCAGGAATCTTGATGTTAGTCTTAGTTTTATGTGGCATGTCCCTATTCTCTTTTAAAGCACCGCGAGGGAAAAAATCTTTAAGTGCTTTGTCTGGTGCAGCTTGTGCCACCTTTCTACCAGAGGCATTTTTGCGGTATGCAGTAGGCGGCGTTTTTCATTTAGATTATGTGTCGCAAATTGGTGAAACTATGGGTAGTCTAGGTGGTTTAGCAGCTGGAGCTCTTGTGCCGCTCGCTTTCGGGATTAGTCCAGTTTTTTCAATTATTTTAGGTCTGTCATTGATTAAAGTCAGCTTGTTACCAGCCTTTATTACCGCATATCTTTTATCTTTTGTTGTTGAGCAGATGCAAAAACGTATTCCAGAAGGGATTGACTTATTAGTCGTTATTTTAGTCATTCCAGTCGCTGCTTCGTTAGTTGCTGGTTTTATTCAACCCGTTGTATTAGGTGTCCTAGAAGTTATTGGGGGCACGATTTTAAGTGCAGTAGATGGCAATCCATATGTGATGGGCGCAATTTTAGGTGCTATTATCCCGATTGTTGGTATGACACCGTTAAGTTCAATGGTTTTAACTGCCTTGATTGGTTTGACTGGTGTACCAATGGCTGTCGGTGCGTTGACTTGTTACGGCAGTTCCATTGTCAATGCGGCGCTATTTAAAAAGTTAAAACTAGGCACAGCTTCAACCCCGTTAGCTGTGGCAATTGAGCCATTAACACAAGTCGATATCATCAGCTCCAATCCAATTCCTATTTACGCAACGAATTTATTTTCAGGAATGGTTAGTGGTATTGTAGTGACTTTCTTTGGCTTAAAAGTACCTGTGACAGGAATGGCAACGCCGTGGGCTGGTTTACTTGTGACATTAGGTAACAATGCCATTCAAACGACTTTACTAGCAGTAGCGATTATCACAGTGGTCAGTCTGATGTTTGGATTTTTAGGTGCGCTGGTCTTTAAACGTTACAGAATTGAAGCGGTGGATAATACACCAGAATTTGAAGGAACGACGGAAGTAACCAGTGAAAAAGAAAAAGAAGCAGTAAAAACCAAAGGAGGAGTTACGTATGAACACAGCTATGGCCATCAATAAACCTAAAAAAGTGAACAAAGTAATGAACTACAAAAGTTGTTTTGACATTATCGGTCCTATTATGATTGGTCCTTCTAGTTCGCATACAGCTGGGGCCTTAGCGATTGGCTTAGCGGCAAGAAAGTTATTCGGCGGAACGCCAGAAAAAATTGTGATTAAATACTATGAATCTTTTGCAGACACGCATAAAGGACATGGAACTGATTTTGCAATTATTGGCGGAATTCTTGGACTAGCAGCAGATGATGCCAACGTAACACAATCCATTGAACTTGCGGAAGAACAAGGAATCGAGATTCAATTTTTAGAAATGAGTGAAGAAAGTCCAGTGAAGCATGCTAATACAGCATGTGTGACACTCAGTGATGCAACGCACGAAATTCATTTAACAGGAATTTCTGTAGGTGGCGGCACTATCGAGGTGAAATACATTGAATTAGACGGTTTCAATGTCCAACTACATGGTCCTTTACCTATTTTGTTAGTCATTAATCAAGAAGAGCAGGCGATGCAAGCTTTTAAAGATACGTTACAAAAAAATAATATTCAAGTGAATGCGGTGTCTCGTTATGTGGAAGGGAATCAAATTTTATTCATCTTTGACTTAGATTCGGCACCAATTTCCTCGGTGAAAGAACAACTGTTTTCACTAGATGACACATCGAAAATAATCTTATTATGATAGGAGTTTGACATATGTATCTTTCGATTGAAGAATTTATCGATAAAGCTGAAAAAACAGGAAAAAAAATCTCTGATTTAATGATTGAGCAAGAAATGGAACGTAGCCAAAAAAGCTATGAAGAAATTTGGACACAGATGGGTCAAAATTTGGATGTCATGGATGCTGCTGTCAAACGCTCGCAAGAAGGAGCAGGCGTTTTTTCTCCTACTGGGTTAACGGGCGGTGATGCGGCTCGTTTAAAAAAATACCGCGCAGCTGGCAAAACGTTATCAGGTGATTTAATGATGTCTGCAGTTCAAGCCGCACTAGGTACTAATGAAGTCAATGCAGCAATGGGCGTTGTTTGCGCAACGCCAACCGCTGGTGCAAGTGGCACCTTACCAGGGGTTTTAACAGCGATTAAAAATACCTTGAATTTAACGCGTGATCAACAAATTCGTTTCTTGTTTACCAGTTCTTTATTTGGAATGGTCACAGCCAACAATGCGATGATTGCTGGTGCTGTTGGTGGATGTCAAGCCGAAGTAGGCAGTGCTTCAGCGATGGCCGCCGCTGCAGCTGTTGAAGCGGCTGGCGGAACACCACGCCAATCTTCTGAAGCTTTTGCTATGGCTTTAGGGAATTTATTAGGTTTAGTTTGTGACCCAGTGGCTGGGTTAGTCGAAATTCCTTGTGTCAAACGAAATACAGTAGGTGCAGGCAATGCGTTAATCGCTGCAGATATGGCTTTAGCTGGAATTGTAAATAAAATACCAGCAGATGAAGTGGTGGAAGCCATGAATAAAGTCGGCCGTCAATTACCACGAGAATTGAGAGAAACGGGTTTAGGTGGCTTAGCTGGCACAGCGACTGGCCAACGAATGAAGAATGAAATTTTTGAAAAAGTAAAATTCACCATTGTTTAAAATTTAATCATGAAGAGGGAAATAAGATGCTGGATATGAAAAAAATTCGCCAAAATGTAGAAGTGGTGCAGAAAAAGTTAAAAACACGTGGTGTGGACGAGGAAGTTTTATTACGCTTTTTGGCTTTAGATGAAGAACGGAGAGCGTTACTTGTTAAAGTTGAAGAACTGAAAAAACACCGTAATCAGGTATCAGGAGAAATTGCACAATTAAAGCGTGCACAAAAAGATGCTTCACAACAGTTGCTAAATATGCAAGAAGTTAGCGAGCAAATTAAAATTTTAGACCAAGAAGTTGTTCATTTGCAAGAACAATGCACAGCCATTGCAGAACGTCTGCCTAACTTACCTCATGAGAGCGTGCCTGTTGGCGCAGACGAAGCCGCCAACGTAGAAGTTCGGCGGTGGAGTACGCCGAAAACTTTTTCATTTGAACCGAAACCACATTGGGAAATCGGTGAAGCCTTAGGAATTTTAGATTTTGAAAGAGGCGCGAAAGTATCTGGTAGCCGTTTTCTTTATTACAAAGGCTTAGGGGCTCGTTTAGAACGAGCGGTCTATAATTTTATGTTAGATCAACATGTTAATGAACATGGTTATACCGAGGTGATTCCTCCTTATTTGGTCAATAGCAAAGCAATGTTTGGCACCGGTCAGTTTCCTAAGTTCAAAGAAGATGTCTTCCAAGTTGCAGAAAGTGATTTGACGCTGATCCCCACAGCGGAAGTCCCATTAACTAACTACTATAATAATGAAATTTTAGATGCGCAAGAGTTACCGATTTATTTCACTGCTTTAAGTCCTTCTTTTCGTTCGGAAGCGGGTAGCGCAGGCCGTGATACCCGAGGATTAATTCGTTTACACCAGTTCCATAAAGTAGAAATGGTTAAATTTAGTGATGCAGAACACTCTTATGAAGAATTAGAAAAAATGACCAACAATGCTGGAGACATTTTAGAAAAATTGGGCCTCCCTTATCGAGTGATTACTCTTTCGACAGGTGACATGGGCTTCTCGGCAGCGAAAACCTATGATTTAGAAGTTTGGATTCCGGCACAGAAAACGTATCGAGAAATTAGTTCTTGTTCAAACTGTGAAGACTTCCAAGCACGTCGGGCGTTGATTCGTTATCGTGATAAAACGGGTCATGTTCAATATGCCCACACTCTTAATGGGTCAGGACTTGCTGTTGGTCGAACAGTGGCTGCCATTTTGGAAAATTATCAAAATGAAGATGGCACCGTAACGATTCCAGAAGTTCTACGTCCTTATATGGGCGGTTTAACGAAAATAGATTAAAAAAGAAGGTTGATGTCACAACATCAACCTTCTTTTTTAATTCGTTAAATCCGTTAACCAATGCCCAATTTCTTGAAAAACTGTTGCTTTTTCCGTTTCTAATAAAATTTCATGACGCAATGTGGGAAATAGTCGTAACGTCACGTGCTGAAAACCTGCATGCTTTAATTGCTTTTGAATTTTCGCTGGCCCCTTGCTGAAATCACCAACTGGGTCTTCAGCGCCACTAATGATCAAAATAGGCAATTCTTTTGGGATCGCTTGGTACCAATTCTTTTGATTGGCTCGTTTAACAAGTGAAAAAAGGGTAGCAAAACCATTATTGGTAAATACGAAGCCCATTAATGGGTCATTTTCATAGTCAGCCACATTGGCTTGATTTTTAGAAAGCCAATTAAAGGAACTTGCTTCAGGAAATTTTTTACTAAAAGAACCAAATGCCAGCTTATCAATGAACGGAGCTGGTTTTTTCGGCTGTTTCTCGGCCATTTTTTTAATAAAAGGCAATGCTGCGGTTAAAGGTAACGGACTTGTTCCAGTGCCCATGAAAATGACTCCTTGCACAGTCACAGGATAGTCTTGCAGATAGTTGCGCAAGGCGAAAGACCCCATGCTGTGACCCATCATAAAATAGGGCAATTGTGGATAGCGATTCACAGCCCATTGTTTCACTTGATGAATATCTGTAACGACATTTTCAGGCCCTTGTTCTCCAAAAAAACCATAGATCGGTGCGCTTGGTTGTACAGATTCGCCATGACCTAGATGATCATGACCAATTACGGCAAACCCTAATTGATTTAAAAAACGAGCAAATTCATCATAACGTTGGATATGCTCTGCCATGCCGTGAATCAATTGAACTACGGCTTTGGGTGAAGGGCAGGGCCAATGACGTACATTGAGCTGAGTTTGTTGATCGTTTGAAGTGAGTATGAATTGTTCAGTCATAAGAAACCCTTTCTTTGCTTTTTGATTATTATACAAAAAAAAGACGGTGTTCAAAAGAAAAACTCATGAGAAAACGCCTCAGCTTTCACTGAGACGCCTTTTTTTATTTATCTTTAATAAAAATAGCAATGATGTCAAAAAATAGTCGATTTTACTAAGTGATGAATTATGGGTGGTACAAATACTGCTGGAAATAGTTGTTAACTTCAAGGGCATCTTCTTTATTTTTTGAAAGAATTAAGATGGTATCATCCCCAGCGATGCAGCCCAAGATATGAGGGTTGTGGATACGTATGCGATCAATTAAAACCCCAATGGCTTGCCCGTTGCCAGGTAAGACGGTTAAAAGATTTGTGAACTCTATTTGTGTTAAAGAAACACCAGTTTCAATAATAATGTCAACAAGACGTTCTTCATCTGTTTTATATTTTGGACGAAGGGCAGAATTATTCAAGATACGATAATAGGCTTCTCCTTGACCATTGTCTACTTTGTTTAAATTCAGCTCACGAATGTCACGAGAAATAGTTGCTTGTGTGGTGTGAATATTTTCTTTTTCCAATAATGCTAGTAATTCACTTTGTGTATGGATTTCATTTTCTGTGACCAATCGCTTAATCATCGTTTGGCGTTTTAATCGGTTCATTACTTTCCTCCAGTTCAGTTAATCATGCAAAAAAACATCATTGCTGTTATTTAAAACGGTGCCAGTAATTCCCTAAAATCACTGTACAACGTTTTACTAAATTGTGCAAGTCTCACTTTTTTAAATGCGAAATATCCGACAAAATCAATGAGAACCTTTTAGCTAAACGACCCTTTTTCTATTCTAATTAGAGAGATTCTGCTAGTATTGCTTTGTAAATGTCTGGAGGAAGGGTGTTATTTGTGAATAAGCAAACACGCCAAAGTTTGATTAAAGAAATCATTCAAACAACTGTAATTCATAGTCAAAATGAGTTGTTAAGAGAATTAAAAAAGCGCGAGATAAATGTCGCACAAGCAACGATTTCACGGGATTTATGGGAATTAAAAGTCGTCAAAGCATTAGATGATTCTGGCGAGATGCGGTTAACGATTTTTGAACAATTCACTTCTTTAGAAGAACGAAAAAAAGAACAGTTGATACAAGCAATTCGTGAGGTAGTGACCAAAGTTGAACGTGTCGCCTTTTTACTAGTGGTTCATACATTACCAGACAACGCAACATTGTTTTCAGCTGTACTTGATGAAGTGTCTTTGTGTGAAAAGAAATGTTCTGTCGCTGGCTTCGACACTGTTATTATTGTTTCATCATCCGAAGAAAAAGCACAAGAACTAGAGCAGTATTTTCAACAATTTATTCAGCCAACACCTTTGTCAAAAAGTAACGCATAAAAGGAAGTGAGCCAGAAGTCGTTTTGACTTCTGGCTCACTTCCTTTTACCTCTATAAGATTATAACTTTATGAAGTGTGTGGAGAAATAATTTTTTTTGAATAAATGCATTTTTTTTTATTTAATTATGCATTATTTTTTTAGAATATCTATGAAAGCGCATTCTTTTAGGCTAGAAATATGCATAAGGAAGAATACCGTTGTATATTTGGTATTTTGTTTGGCAAATGGCTCACGTCCTAGGTTAATCAGGTCTGTTATTCTGTGTTTGTAATTAAGTTGAGGAGGTTATTTCACATGAGTCATCCAATTAATGTATTTTCTGAAATCGGGAAATTGAAAACAGTGATGTTACATCGTCCAGGTAAGGAATTAGAAAATTTAATGCCAGATTATCTGGAGAGACTGTTGTTTGATGATATTCCGTTTTTAGAAAAAGCACAAGCAGAACATGATGCATTTGCAGAGTTGTTACGATCAAAAGATATCGAAGTGGTCTATTTAGAGGACTTAGCTGCTGAAGCGTTGATTAATGAAGAGGTCCGCCGACAATTTATTGACCAATTCTTAGAAGAAGCCAATATTCGCAGCGAATCAGCAAAAGAAAAAGTTAGAGAGTTAATGTTAGAAATTGACGACAACGAAGAACTGATTCAAAAAGCGATTGCAGGCATTCAAAAACAAGAATTACCTAAATATGAGCAAGAATTTTTAACAGATATGGTTGAAGCGGATTATCCATTCATTATTGATCCAATGCCTAACTTATACTTCACGCGTGATAACTTTGCGACAATGGGGCACGGGATTTCTTTAAATCATATGTATTCAGTAACTCGACAACGGGAAACCATTTTTGGGCAATACATTTTTGATTATCATCCTCGTTTTGCTGGAAAAGAGGTTCCTAGAGTTTATGATCGTTCAGAATCAACCAGAATTGAAGGTGGCGATGAATTAATTCTTTCAAAAGAAGTAGTGGCCATTGGGATTTCTCAAAGAACGGATGCCGCGTCAATTGAAAAAATTGCGAGAAATATTTTTGAACAAAAATTAGGGTTTAAAAATATCTTGGCTTTTGATATCGGTGAACACCGTAAATTCATGCATTTAGATACCGTTTTTACCATGATTGACTATGATAAATTTACGATTCATCCAGAAATCGAAGGCGGCTTGGTTGTTTACTCGATCACTGAAAAAGCAGATGGAGACATCCAAATTACAAAAGAAAAAGATACATTAGATAACATTTTATGCAAATACTTGCATTTAGACAATGTTCAACTAATACGTTGCGGCGCTGGGAATTTAACCGCAGCAGCCCGTGAACAATGGAACGACGGTTCAAATACATTAGCAATTGCCCCTGGGGAAGTTGTTGTTTACGATCGGAATACGATTACGAATAAAGCGCTAGAAGAAGCAGGCGTGAAATTGAATTACATTCCAGGAAGTGAACTAGTACGTGGCCGTGGTGGCCCTCGTTGTATGAGTATGCCACTTTACCGTGAAGATCTTTAAAAAACACCCAAAAATAGGAGGAATCATCATGAATTCAGTATTTCAAGGACGTAGTTTATTAGCAGAAAAAGATTTTTCAAGAGCAGAATTAGAGTATTTGGTAGACTTCAGTATTCACTTAAAAGAATTGAAGAAAAAAGGGATTCCACATCACTATTTAGAAGGAAAAAATATTGCTCTTTTATTTGAAAAAACTTCGACACGGACACGCTCTGCATTTACTACAGCAGCGATTGATTTAGGGGCACATCCTGAGTATTTAGGCGCCAACGATATTCAATTAGGTAAAAAAGAATCTGTTGAAGATACAGCGATTGTTTTAGGTAGTATGTTTGACGGGATTGAGTTCCGTGGGTTTAGTCAAGAAGTAGTGGAAGATTTAGCGAAATATTCTGGTGTTCCTGTTTGGAATGGTTTAACGGATCAATGGCATCCAACACAAATGATTGCGGACTTTATGACAGTGAAAGAAAACTTTGGTCGTTTAGAAGGAATCACTTTAGTATATGTCGGCGATGGCCGTAACAACATGGCAAACAGCTTGTTAGTGACAGGTGCTATTTTAGGCGTAAATGTTCGCATTTGTGCACCAAAAGAATTGTTCCCTTCTGATGAAGTCGTTAATTATGCAAAAGAATTTGCGAAAGAATCTGGTGCAGAATTAATGATTACAGACGACGTTGCTAAAGGTGTTAAAGGAGCCAACGTGTTATATACAGACGTTTGGGTGTCCATGGGTGAAGAAGATAAATTTGAAGAACGTGTCAATCTGTTGAAACCTTATCAAATTAATATGGCTATGTTAGAAAAAACCGAAAACATGGATGGCGATTTAATCGTATTACACTGTTTGCCAGCCTTTCATGATACGAAAACACAATACGGAGAAATGGTTGCTGAAAAATTCGGCATTACTGAAATGGAAATCACGGATGAAGTCTTCCGTAGTAAATATGGTCGTCAATTTGAAGAAGCAGAAAACAGAATGCATTCTATTAAAGCAATCATGGCAGCTACTTTAGGCAACTTATTCATTCCTCGTGTGTAGGAAGCAACTGAAAAAACATTGAAAAAAGAATAGTTGTTTCGCCCTTTAAGAGTTTCTTTTGAAGGGCGGCCTATTCTTTATTATGATAGGAAAGAAGGATTTGTAATGGGGAAAAAAATGGTCGTTGCACTAGGCGGAAATGCCATCCTTTCAAATGATGCTAGCGCACAAGCACAACAGCAAGCATTAGTTCAAACATCTGCCTATTTAGTTCATTTAATTAAACAAGGGCATCGGTTGATTGTTTCACATGGCAATGGTCCACAAGTCGGAAATCTATTATTGCAACAACAAGCAGCTGATTCTGAAAAAAATCCAGCGATGCCGCTAGATACGTGTGTTGCTATGACACAAGGAAGTATCGGCTACTGGTTGTCCAATGCGCTTAATCAAGAATTAAACAAAGCAGGAATCAAGAAACAAGTGGCTACTGTTTTAACACAGGTGGTCGTAGATCCAGCAGATGAGGCATTCAAAAATCCAACAAAACCGATCGGTCCATTTTTAACAGAAGCTGAAGCCAAAGAAGCAATGCAAGCAGGTGCTATTTTTAAAGAAGATGCAGGACGTGGCTGGCGCAAAGTCGTTCCAAGTCCTAAGCCAATTGATATCCACGAGGCTGAGACTATTAATACCTTAATAAAAAATGATATAATTACCATTTCATGTGGTGGTGGCGGCATCCCTGTCGTAGGACAAGAATTAAAAGGTGTCGAAGCAGTAATCGATAAAGATTTTGCTTCTGAAAAACTAGCAGAATTAGTGGATGCGGATGCACTAGTTATTTTAACTGGCGTGGATTATGTGTGCATTAATTATGGCAAACCAGATGAAAAACAATTAACCAATGTCACTGTAGCAGAGTTGGAAGAATACAAACAAGCGGGTCATTTTGCACCAGGTAGTATGTTACCGAAAATTGAAGCCGCCATTCAGTTTGTAGAAAGCCAACCCAATAAACAAGCAATTATCACTTCTTTGGAAAACTTAGGAAGTATGAGCGGCGATGAAATCGTAGGAACGGTTGTGACAAAATAAAGTATAGTATTTAGGAGAATTAAGATGATGATAGAGAAAATAATCACTAAAAATAATCAAGATTTTCAATACTTTTCTGAATCAGAACTAACAGAATTGCGCAACGAGAGTTTCGTTCGCTCCTATAAAAAAGGCCAAGTCCTTTTTTATCCAGGTGATCCGAGAAATCATTTGATTTTACTGGTTTCAGGTGTCATTAAAATTGAAAAAAATGATCGCAGTGGTAATTTTTCCTATCTGCATTTTATGAAAAAGCAGGCTCTTTTTCCGAGAATCGGACTGTTTCAAGATGAGGTTCATTACGACTCCGCGATTGCCTATACGGATATTGAGGTTGTGTTTGTGCCAGTTAAACTGTTTGAGCGTTTTCTCCAAAATAATCCCCAGCAATTGATTCATTGGATTCAAGAACAATCGGTCCTTTTAAAAGAAAGCATGATCAAAATCCAAAAAGGAACAACCAATGATGCATGTGAACGGATTGTGACATCACTGGCGATGTTATTAAATGATTTAGGAGAACGAATTGACAACAGGGAACGCGTTGCAATTACTTGTCCAATTACCATTAATGACATTGCACGGATGAGTGGAACTACGCGGGAAACAGCAAGCAGTGTTATGAAAAAATTAGTCCAAATGAACCGTATTAGCTACAGTCATAAATTCTTAACTTTTCTAGATACGCCATTCTTTATTGATCGATTGAGTAATTAATCATAGAGAAGGGAGATACAGGAAAGTAGGTTCCTGTATAAAAGGATATGGCAGAAAAAAAGAAGAAAAACAAAAAACAGCTTTCGTCTTTTAGTATTTTATTTATTATTTTAATTGTTTTAGGTATCGTAACGGTCTTGCTAAATGGCCAGCCATTTACCCCAAGAGAAATTGATGGCAAAATGGTTGACCACGTGGTAGGGGCCAAATTATCGGATATTATCATGGCTCCATTCAATGGGTTTAAAGATGCCATTGAAATTAATATTTTTATTTTAGTACTCGGTGGCTTTTTAAATATTGTGACACAAACTGGGGCTCTTGAAGCAGGGATTCAATCAGTCGTTAAAAAGTTAAAAGGGAACGAATTGAAAATCATTCCGATTTTAATGATTTTATTTTCTATTGGTGGTTCGACTTATGGAATGGCAGAAGAAACAATTCCTTTTTATGGTTTATTGAGTGCCACCATGGTCGCCGCTGGTTTTGATACGTTTGTCGCAGTGGGTACTGTACTATTGGGTGCAGGATCAGGTGTTATCGGTTCAACGGTTAACCCTTTCTCCACAGGGGTAGCGATGGATGCGTTGCGAGGTATTGGCATTCAGCCGAATACAGGAATTATTTTAATTGTCGGTGCTATTTTGTGGGCGGCCTCTACTAGCTATTCTATTTTCATTGTGATGCGTTATGCGAAAAAAGTGAAGGCTGACAAAGGTTCAACAATTTTATCTTTACAAGAACAAGAGGATATGGAAAAAACGTATGGACAAGCAGCGTCGAAAGAAATGCCATTTACGAATCGTCATAAAAAAATCTTAATGGTATTCGCTTTCTGTTTTGTCATTATGATTGTTTCCTTAATTCCATGGAACGACTTTGGAGTGACGATTTTCAAAGGCTGGACGTCTGTTTTAACAGGCAACAGTTTCGGTGACTGGTACTTTGGCGACTTAGCGATGTGGTTCTTCCTTTTAGGGATCATTGCTGCCTTGATTGGTCGCTTTACTGAAAAAGAAACCATTGAAGCATTTATCGACGGTGCCAAAGATATGTTATCCGTTGTTTTAATTATCGTAGTTGCTCGCGGGGCATCTGTTTTGATGTCTAAAACGTATTTAGATTCATTTATCCTTGATAAAGCGGCAGGCTTATTACAAGGACTCTCCCCAGTCTTATTTGTCATCGGTGCCTTTGTTTTATACTTAGGTTTATCTTTCCTAATTCCTTCAACTTCTGGTTTAGCGTACGTTTCTATTCCTGTAATGGGTGCGTTAGCTAAAAACATTGGTTTAAGTCCAGAAGTGATGGTTATGATTTTTGCTTCAGGTTGTGGCTTGATTAATTTGATCACGCCAACATCTGGTGTTGTAATGGGTGGTTTGGAAATTTCCAAAGTTCAATATGCCACTTGGACAAAATTCATGGCCAAACCAATGATTGTCTTAGGCTTAATTAACCTAATTATCTTAATTGGCGCGATGTTACTCTTTAGCTAATCAAAAATTTTTTATGTTAGGGCTTCGGCTTTCGGAAAAAAGAAGAAGCAATGAAACAACAGCGACTACCTAAAAGTAGTCGCTGTTGTTTCATTTTGATAGTTGTTGAATTAACAATTTTGCGACAGCGCGGACAGAAAAAGGATTTTGTCCAGTGATTATACGACCATCTTGATACGCAAATTCTTTATAGGGACGCTTTTTCGCAAAAGTAGCACCATGTTCTTTGGCAATTGTTTCGTTTAAGAAAGGAACAACTGCTTTTTTCATGGCTAAAATTTCTTCTGCAGTAGTGAAGCCAGTAATGGTTTTATCTGCAATCAAATAATTTCCTGACGCATCTTTGACATTTAAAAGACCAGCAATTCCGTGACAAACAGAAGTTAGGTATTTGCCCTGTTCGTAAAGGCTACGAGTGATTGCTTGCAACTGAGGATTATCAGGAAAGTCCCACATAACGCCATGGCCTCCTGTAAAGTAAATTGCTGCGTATTCATCTGGCTCAATTTCTTCAAGAGAGAGGGAATGCGCTAGCGCTCGTTCTTGAAAATCAGCACTTTCATAAACTGCCATAATGGATGAATCTACATATTTCATACTCCGGGGATCCAAAGGGACATAGCCTCCTTGGGGACTAACATAGTCAACTGAAAATCCTGCTTTGGTTACTTCTTCCACGAACTCCGTGGCTTCACCTAGCCAGAGGCCCGTTGGTTCTTCGGTGCCGTGATAACGGGAAACGTTTGTGAGGACCACGAGAATTTTTTTCATGCTTGCTTCCTCCCTGGCATAATCGACGTAATGTGGGTCAATAGTTGTTGGAGTTGCTCAATTTTGGTGGTATCGTGAGAAAGTGAGTAATAATTTTTAGTTCCTTCACTGCGACAATCAATTAATTTGGCTTGTTTCAAAATTTTTAAGTGGTGAGAAACAGCGGGACGTGAGAGTTGTGTCGCCTCTGTTAACTCAGTGACACGACGGCCAACACAGGCCTGGTCTTCTAACAGTGCAATAATAATTGCTTGGCGTTTTTCATCACCCAATGCGATTAAAAAATCACTAAGCGCAGTAAATTCTGTTTGAATTTCTTCTAATTCTTTCATATTTTTTCGCCTCTTTGGTTCGTATTTTTAAACGATTAAACCATTTTTCGTGTTTTTTGTCAATAAAATACGCTGAGGGCTGAAACTTGACGTGGATCCCATTTTTCGTTAAGATACTAATTGATTAAAGGTTTAAACTTTTAAACCAATAAAAGGGATAGAAAGAGAGGAAAGATTCAATGATGAAAGCCGCTTTAATTCATAAATACGGACAAAAAGAATTATCAATCGAGGAGGTGCCCTTACCCACCATTCATGACAATGATGTTTTGGTCAAAATTATCGCTGCCAGTATCAACCCGATTGATTTAAAAACAAAAGATGGCAAAGTAAAGATGCTTTTAAATTATCAAATGCCACTGATTTTAGGCAGTGATTTTGCTGGGATTGTTGTTTCTGTTGGAAAAAATGTTCAAAATTTTAGGATGGGCGATGCAGTTTACGGACGAGTACCCAAAAATCGCGTGGGAACTTTTGCTGAATATATTGCAGTGGATCAAGCGGCTGTAGCTATGAAGCCGAAAAATTTAACGTTTGAAGAAGCTGCGGCCATTCCGTTAGTCGGTTTGACAAGTTATCAAGCGCTACATGATATTATGAATGTACAGCCAGGCCAGAAAGTCCTGATTCAAGCAGGTTCAGGAGGGATTGGAACCATTGCGATTCAATTAGCAAAACTAGCGGGCGCTTACGTTGCCACCACAACGAGTAGTAAAAATAAAGAATGGGTTCAAGCGTTGGGAGCAGATGAAGTGATTGACTATCGGACACAAAATTTTGAAGAAGTTTTATCCGACTACGATTATGTGTTTGATACAATGGGGGGGACAATCTTAGAAAAAGCTTTTTCAGTGGTTAAACCTCAGGGAAAAGTTGTTACATTGTCAGGCATTCCCAACGAACGTTTTGCTAAAGAGTATGGCTTGCCGCTTTGGAAACAATGGGCCTTTAAAATAGCTACTCGCAAGATTCATCGATTGGAGCAAGCCACAGATGTTAGTTATCATTTTTTGTTTATGCGTCCAGATGGCGAGCAATTAGCTTTACTCACTGAGTTTATTGAACAGGGAAAATTACAGCCGATAATTGACCGAGTCATACCTTTTAGCCAAATTCAAGAAGCGGTGGACTATTCACTGACAGGACGAGCGCAAGGGAAAATTGTTGTGAAAATCGCCGATGTTGATCACGACTAAGTAAAGGAGACTTGCAAGAAAAACAGGCCTATTTTTCTTGCAAGTCTCAAAGTTTACCATTTAAACGCCGTCTAACAAAAGTGATTTTAGGCGGGAAAAGATTTTTATAGAAAATCCTCATTTTTCCAGTTTCTATTTTGCAAATTCGTTATTTTTTGTTATTCTATTGATGGTTGTGTATGCGCTTTCTTTTTAGGTGGATACACAAAAATGAACGGAGTGCAGAAAGGAATGGTGTTCAAAGTGGGGAACAATTTATCGACAAGAAAAGGAGAAAACAGAGAAACAATTGTCAGTTGGCTGGGTCTTTCGTTATTGGTTGGCTTGGCGTTTATCTTATTTAGTCTGTTTCATCAACCAATGATCAGCCAAGCCAATGAGCCGACCCAAGAGAAACATTTTATGGTTTATTATCGGGCTTGGCGTGACAAAACGATGCAAGGAGTTAATACAACATTGCCAGATGAAAATTGGCTAACGATGCACGATATTCCTTATGGTATTGACATTGTGAATGTCTTTAGTTATGTGCCAAAAGGACAAGAAGCACTTGCACAGCCATTTTATGATACGTTAAAAAATGAGTATGCGCCAGCACTGCATGCACGAGGTGTTCGTTTAGTTCGTGGGATTGATTACAGCGAGCTATTAAAAGTTCCTTACGCAGGAACAACGCCTACAGAAGCAGAATTTGATGCTTATGCGAAAGAGTTGTTAACCAAATTTGTCGATGATTTAGGAATTGATGGGTTAGATATTGACATGGAAACTCGTCCAAGTGAAAAAGATATTGTTCTATCTAATGGTGTCATTCGTGCATTATCAAAATACATTGGACCGAAGTCGGGAACGGATCGTCCATTTTTGTATGATACCAATGCAGAATATTTACCACCTTTACAAGATGTCAGTGACTGTTTCGATTTTCTCGCGTATCAACAGTATGGCAGCGATGACCAACGCACGCAACGAGCATTAAATAATTTAAGTCCGGTTCTCAATGGGGAACGATTTGTTCCAGGATTAACTTTCCCAGAAGAGCAAGATCGCAACCGCTGGTATGACACAAAAGAGCCGTATATGGAAAGTAACATGTATAAAGTAGCTCGTTATTCTTATGAAAATAATTTAGGGGGCATGTTCCTCTATGCCTTAGATCGCGATGGTCGCACCTATAATGAAGACGATTTAAATCAGATAAAACCTTCTAATTTACTTTGGACAAAAACGGCCATTGCAGAGAGTAAAGGCGTTTCTCTTGCAGAGATGAAAGCGGCTGCGCAACACTATTTAAAACGAATTAGCTACGCCAACACAGACCTTGAAGCACAAAATAAAGCCGCAGAAGCAGTGACACAAGCAACGACGCTTTATGATGTGAATAAAGCTATTTTAGGTGGCGATTATGGACAAGGGATTTCAAACACCTATGATGCTGAATTAGAAAAAGGCCTGTTAGCCATTGACTTAACCACTTTATATCGTACGTTGGATCAAGCAGTTACAGCCATTGAAAAGGCAGAAAGCTATACACCAGAAACGATTCAAGCACTACAAACAACAAAAGAGACAGTCGCAACAGAACTTGCGGGAAAAACGTATACAGCCGCGCAAGTGACTACTTGGCAAACGGAGGTCCAAACAGCTTTGGATAATTTAAAAGAGAAACAAACACAACCTTTAAAAAGTGTCTTCTCCATTGATGCGGGAAGAAAATATTTTTCCGTGGAACAACTGGAAGAATTAGTGGCCAAAGCCAGTCAAAATGGGTACACAGATGTCCAATTAATTTTAGGAAATGATGGCTTACGGTTTATTTTGGATGATATGTCGGTCAATGTGAATGGTAAAAAATACAACCACAACCGGGTTTCAAAAGCAATCCAACGAGGCAACAACGCGTATTACAATGATCCTAATGGCAACGCGTTAACACAAAAAGAAATGGATCGGTTGTTGGCTTTTGCGAAAGCGCGCAACATCAACATCATTCCCGTGATTAACAGTCCAGGACATATGGATGCCTTGTTAGTGGCCATGGAAAAACTAGCGATTAAAAATCCCGCTTTTGATGGCTCAAAACGAACAGTAGATTTAGGGAACCAAAAGGCAGTGAATTTCACAAAGGCGATTATCAGTAAGTACGTGGCTTATTTTTCCGCGCATAGTGAAATTTTCAATTTTGGCGGCGATGAGTATGCAAATGATGTCGATACAGGCGGTTGGGCGAAACTGCAATCTTCTGGGCGCTACAAAGATTTTGTCGCTTATGCGAATGATTTAGCTAAAATAATTAAAGATGCGGGCATGCAGCCAATGAGCTTCAATGATGGCATTTATTACAACAGCGACGATTCTTTCGGTACATTTGACCCAGAGATTATTATTTCTTATTGGACAGCCGGTTGGAGCGGATATGACGTAGCCAAACCTGAGTACTTTGTTCAAAAAGGACACAAAATTTTTAATACCAATGATGCGTGGTATTGGGTCGCTGGCAATGTTGATTCTGGCATTTATCAATATGATGATGCTTTAGCAAATATGTCGAAAAAAGCATTTACAGATGTGCCAGCAGGTAGCCCAAATCTTCCAATTATTGGAAGTATTCAATGTGTTTGGTATGATGACCCTCGTCGTGACTATGATTTTGAACGAATTTATACGCTAATGGATACGTTCTCGGAAAATTATCGTGAGTATATGGTGGTTAAATAAAACTAGTTAAAGCTAACGAGTTATCTATAAAGACTGGCACGAATCAAGCTTGATTCGTGCCAGTCTTCTTTAACTGAAGAAGATTTGTTTGCGGGCCAACAATCAATTTAGGAATGCCTTATTGAAATGTTCCTGTTCTTATTGTAGACTGAAAGAAGTGGTGGTGGAAAGCTATCACCATTAATAGAAAAGCAGGAAAATAAAAAGGATCTTGTTGGAAGTTTAATGCTTAAAAATGTAAGCGGAATCATTTTTGTTGGAATGCTAAAAAAGGGAGTAGAGTTATGAGTAATGAAAATATCGTCTTAGCAAGAAATACAGAGCGTGCACCAAAGCATCCTCTCGCAGCCCAAACAGTCGCATTTTCCCACTATAATCATTTGTCAGCACAGTTACCTATTGAGCCAACCTCTGGACAATTGGTAGAAGGTGGCATTCGGTCCCAAGCGACACAATGCTTGAAAAATATCCAAGCGGTTGTTGAAAGTATCAACCATGTGATGAGTGACATTGTCAGAATGACCATTTTTGTCAAAGATATGCGGGATGCTGCCGCAGTTGAGGAGGTCTATGTGGCCTTTTTTACCCATTATTATCCAGCTAAAACAGTGGTCGCCGTCACAGATTTGCCGTTAGGCGCTTCCGTTCAAATGGAGGCACTTGTTTCAAATGGGGAAGGAACTATCCCTAATGCGCCTCAAGCTGGGGATTTAATTAAATTAACAAATCAGACTGTTCAGGCACCAATTGATGCTCTAGCCAGTCAAACGGTCGCGTTTTCTCACTATAACAATCTGTCTGCACAATTGCCTATAGATCCTCAAACGGGCAGAGTTGTGGCTGGCTGTGTTAAAACGCAAACAAAGCAATGTTTGAAAAACATAAAAGCCATTTTAACCAGTATTGATGTGCCTTTTGATGATATTGTGAAGATCAACATTTATTTAAAAGATTTATCTAAGCTGGAAGCTGTCAATCAAGTATATGCCGCTTTTTTCCCAGATTCAGGAATTGCGCGCACGGTCAATTATATGCCAGCACGAACAGTGATTGCTGTTGCTGATTTACCAATGGGCGCGGCGGTGCAAGTAGAAGCGGTGGTTTCTCATGGGGATGGTACGCCACCACAAGCGATTGAAGATCGACATGGATTAATTATTGAAGCAAATAATACAGAGCACGCACCGAAGTGTCCATTTTCGACACAAACTGTTGCTTTTTCTCATTACAACCATCTATCAGCTCAGCTACCATTGGACCCTAAAACAAATGCGTTAGTCGCTGGCGGAATCAAGGAACAAACGACGCAATGTTTAGAAAATATTAAAGCGATTATTGAAAGTGTGGATCACAGCTTAGCTGATCTGGTGAAAGTGAACATTTTTGTGAAAGAGATTGAAGAGCTGGCGGCAGTAGATGACGTCTACCAAACGTACTTCCCTGAAGGCACGCCTGCAAGAAGAGTGATTGGTGTGACGGATTTACCAAAAGGTGCTCAGATTCAAATCGAAGCGATTGCTGGGAACGCAGAAGGTACGCCACCAATTGGTTAAACAGTAGAAGAAACAAACGTCAGCTGGCTTCTGAAGCCAGCTGACGTTTTTAGTATTTAGATAAATCAGTAAAGTAAGCTAGTTGCCATTTTTGTGTTTTTTTGGCGGTTTGATTAAGGTTTTGGCACCAAGAAGGATAAAAACGGGCCGCCATTTTGCCTTTTTGTTGATTCGTTTTGAGAATTTTTTGTTGGATTAAACATTCTTTCGGCAGAAGAAAGAGACCTTGCTTTTCTTGATCAGCAATGACAATTGCTAACATTTCAGGGGCTTCCGTTGCATCAAAGGCTTCGTTCTGATTTTGTTGATTTTTTTCCCAGAAGGCTGCAAAATAGCCTTCTTTTTTCGGCGTTTTTTTGGCTAAACGACTGCGGATAAGTTGTTGCGATTCATTAACTTGACATAAAAAGCCTTCATATTCGGCATTTTGTTTTTCTTCGGAAAGCAGGGTGATCGCGCCCACTGCTTTTTCAAGTATTGGCAATGAATTCATAGGGAATGTCCTTTCTTTTCGTTTAATGTCGGTAAGAGTTCTTGGATAATGGTTAATCCTTTCGCCAATACCTCAAGCTGATTGGAGGCCAAGGAAATTCGTAAAAAAGCATCTGGCTGATTTTGCACAGTAAAGCGGCTCGAGTGAAAAAGACGTACCCCATTTTGGAGAAATTCTTGTTCAATTTGCGGCGCCGTTTTTTCGGTAGAAAGGGGAATAGTTCGGTAGTACGGCAAAGGATTGCTAGGTCTAGCTAACCCAAAAATGGTATCAAATAAGTCATTGGCTTGTTTTGTTAAAGCCAATTTTTCTATCACTAATTCTTCTGCAACTGGTGAGCGTAAGACTTGGGTGACAATTTCAGCATCAAAGCCAGAAGTTTTAACGTTAATGTTAAAAATCGCACGCTCTATTTCTTGGCGAAGAAGCGGAGGGAAAACAAGGTACGCAATGCGTAAGCCTGTACAGACAAATTTTGTCATCCCCGCTAAGTAAATCGTTTGTTGAGGTAAGAGTTCTTGAAACGTTGGTAAAACTGCTTGCTGTGCATAAGTTGTTAAAAAAGAATGAATGTCATCTTCAATTACCCATAAGTGTTCTTGCTGAATGATTTCAGCTAAAGTCATTCGGCGGGCGCTAGACATTTGGAAACCAATCGGGTTATTACATGCGGGCATTAAGAAAATACCATGTATTTTTTTCTTTTTGCATTCTTGCAGTAAATGCTCTGGGTCCATCCCCTCGGAATCATAGCCAATCGGGACGATTTCTAAATGATAAAGCTGGGCGAGTTCAATAAAATTTGAATACGTGTATCGATCTACGGCAATCCGCTGACCTGGAGAAAAAGCGGCGGCTAACGTCACGGCCAGTCCATTCTGGACACCAGATACAATGGCAACTTCTTCGGCATTGGTCCGAACGCCTTGTGTCTGAAGCCATTCGGCAGCGGTTGCTCGTTGAAAGTGCGTACCTAAAGGATCGCGATAATTTAGCAAACTGTTAAGGGCCGCATTTTTACTAACGGATTCAATAAAAGGTAAAATCCGCTGATTACACATATCAAAGGAACTAACCAGCCCTAAATCAATTAGATGGTCCGCTACTTGGTTGGTAGAGATTGTAATTGAGTGAAACGCGTTGGGAGAAACGAAAGTGCCGCTACCGATGTTGGTATAAAGTAAGCCTTTTTCCATAGCGTGTTTATAGGCTTGACCAATCGTCGTGAAATTCAGATCCAAGTAATCAGCTAATTCTCTTTGCGAAGGCAATTTCACATTTTTTTGAAGCGCACCAGATAAGATATCCGCTTCTAATTGTTGAACCAATGATTGGTAATAAGGTCTTGTTAAACGTTCTTTAACAGGGCGCCATGACAACGCATAATTCTCATAGGAATTAATCGGCATGAGGGGAACTTCCTTTCTATAAAATTGTATTCCATACAATTATAGCATTGAGTGTATTGTTTGTCTGGTTTATGATAGCGCAAAGGGAGGAATTCAGATGGACATTATTTCTTATGAGAGGGTTATTCAACAATTGTCGCTTTCCGAAGCAATTCAAGTGATGAAACGTTGCTTTGCAGAGTTGCAAAAAGGAAAAATTTCGCAAAGTGAGCGCCATGTAGAGGTTTTACCAGATGGGGAAAATCAGAATCTTTTTGCATTAATGCCTGCTTACTTAGGAAAAAATCGCTTTTTTGGGGCAAAAATCATTACAGCTTTTCCAGAAAATCCACAAAAAAATTTGGCCTCGCATCTTGGTCAAATTTTATTGTTTGATAGTTCTACTGGAAGACCAGTCGCGATGATGAACGCCAATGCGATTACGTGGCTTCGCACGGCAGCTGTTTCTGCTTTGGCAACCGATTATTTAGCAGCTCCAAAGGCAAAAAGTATCGCTTTGATTGGTGCGGGTCAACAAGCTTCGTCTCATCTCGCAGCGCTACAAAGCGTTCGGGCGATTGAAAAGGTTTTTATATATGACCGCACAGCAGAACGTGCACGAAAATTAATCGCTAAGCAACAGCACAATTACCCCGAATGTACCTTTATTGGTTGTTCTTCTGTCCAAGAAGCCGTCCAGGAAGCGGAAATTATCTGTACACTAACTTCCAGTCAGGACGCATTTTTAGAAGAAAAAGACGTTTTGCCGAATGCCCATATTAATGCAATTGGTACATTCACGCCGACTTCCAGAGAATTAACAAGCGACCTTGTTAAAAACAGTCAAGTGTTTGTAGATGAGTACGCGGCTGCATTAAAAGAAAGCGGGGATCTTTTAATTCCGATTTCAGAAGGTGCCTTTTCAGCTGAAAAAATTGTAGGTTCTCTCGGCGAATTAGTCACTGGCAAAGTTAAACTAAAGGCGGAGCAGAAAGGCCGCACGATTTTTGATGCGGTTGGCTTAGCAGTTGAGGATTTGTGTTGCGCGGAATACATTTATCAAAAAATACAAGGAGAGAATTAAAATGAGTTATCCCTATTATATTGTCGATGCTTTCGCGGAGGAAGTTTTTAAAGGCAATCCCGCCGCTGTTTATGTTTTGGAAAAATGGTTGCCAGAAGCGGTGATGCAAAACATTGCGATTGAAAATAATTTGTCAGAGACTGCTTTTACAGTCAAAGAGGGAAAAAGTTACGCCCTGCGCTGGTTTACGCCGGAACGAGAAATCGATCTCTGCGGGCATGCTACATTAGCGACGGCTTTTGTGTTGTTTAACTATTATTCCGTTGCGGAAGAAACACTCCATTTTACTAGTCAAAGTGGACCGCTCGCAGTGACCAAAAAAGAGGAATACTATTATCTAGATTTTCCTTATATCCTACCGGAAAGGATTCCAATTTTGCCAGAGTATGAAGTCGCTTTAGGCGCGAAAATTTATGAAGCTTATTTAGGCCGCGATTTATTTTTTGTCTTAAAAGACGAAGAGACAGTGGCAAAAATCACACCAGATTTTTCTGCATTAAAAGCATTGGATTTAGGAGTAGGAGTCATTGTAACGGCACCTGGAGACTCGGTGGATTTTGTTTCACGGACTTTTTTCCCGAAACTAAGAATTAACGAAGATCCAGTTTGTGGTTCTGCGCACGCCAATTTAATTCCTTATTGGGGAAAACGGCTCAATCAAACGACCCTTTCGGCCTATCAAGTGTCCTCAAGAGGCGGCTTTTTAACTTGTGAAGTGAAAGAAGATCGAGTCATTATTGGTGGTACTGCTAAACTATTTGCAAAAGGGGAAGCTTACTTACCTGTATAAAAGTACACCGACCGCTAGCAATTCGTCGTTAGCGGTCGGTGTACTTTTTAAATAGAATAGTTGCGAGAAACAAAGGGAACTTCTTCACCATTTTCGAGCTGATTTAGGTACAAGGCTAACATGAAAAAGTAACCTGAGAGTAAGTTGACTACATCATACAGCTGCGGATCAATTTTTTTACCACCATAGTCCATGCGATAAAGTAAACGAACAATATCTTTGGCTTTGGCTCTTAAAATGTGTGCATAAGAGGAACAGATTGTGCCCATCGGTAAAACAAAAGGACGATTTTCTTCGTATGTCAGTTCATTCATAGCATTGACACGTTCCAAAAGCCAGGCTATTTCTTCCTCTGTGACTGTTAATTTTGTTCGGGTCGTTGGATTGACATGGTAGATTAACTCGCAAATTTTAGCTAGTTCTTCTGTTAGTGCAGGCTGTTCAGGGACGTCTAATTGTTGCACATATCCTCGTAGAAGACCTGTCATCGAGGCCAATTCATCAGTCATTAATTCAAAATCACATCGTAAATCTTCTGGTTTAGAAGATAGATACGGGTACGCTTCATACGGACTGCGGTACATTTTTTCCATTCAATTTCCCTACTTTCTAAAAATAAAAAGCCCTCAAAAAGAATGCACGAAAGCCAATCTTTTTGAGCGCCGTTGCTCGACTGTTCACAGTACACCATTGTACTTGCTAAGGTAATCATAGCCAAGAGTGAAGGGAGAGTCAAGGGGGGAATGAATATGAGATAACTTTATTGATTTATTTTTTGCTTAATATAATCAATCACATCTTTCTTTTGTTCTTTAGCCTCTGATATATATTCCTTTAGTTCTTTATCCGTAATTGTTGAACTGTTAATTCCTTGTTCATACAATTGTCGTCTAGTTTTTGAAACATCATCTGTTGGATTCAATTCTCTATTCTTTAAATTCTCGGTTGTTTCAATTGTTATAGATGATGTAGAAGTTGGTGTTGTGTCCGGATTACTACTATCTTTTTTAGAAGACTGGGTAGTTTGCTGCTTAGTTGATACTTCAGTAGATGAAGCGTCGCTATTTTTTCCCCCAGTATTATTACTACATGCCGTTAAAAATAAGGCTAACAATAGTACAATAAGTTTTTTTTTCATTATATCCTCCTATAAAATAACGAAACATGGTCGGCCTTCTGTCCAATCAATTGGATCATTTGACGGGGTATTCCAAAGTGCTTGTGTTGACACCCAACCTGAGTAAAACTGGCGACCATACGGATCATAGGTTAAAGTGTAACCATTTTTGTACTCATGAACGACAATAGCATGTCCAATCCCAACATTTTGATATAAAATAACGGGATATCCTTCAGAAAGATAGGCGTTTAATGTAGCTACATCATTAATAACTTTGATCGAACGGCCATATGATTGAGCTGTTATCACTAAATCAGTTGCAGAAGCGCCAAAGTATCTTTGATTTAACCCGCCATAAGATGCCATTCTTGTTGCAACACTGACAGGATTTACATTATAACCGTAAGAGCCTCTTAAAATCATAGATAAACTTGTTGGAACACATCCTGCTGCGCCAATGGTATAGTTTCCGATATAAGTATTAATCCATTGTGGGTCACGTTGAGAATAATAATAAGGTTTTTTCTTTAATCTTTCTGCACGTAATCTGTTTGCTATCTCTGCTGGTGTGCGAGCTTCATCGCCAACTAAAAAGGCTTTTCCAGATCCTTTAGGAGCAGTTTCACCTTTTCTAACTATTTTGATTTGAATAGCTTCCAAATGTTTAGAGGCAGCTTGACTTCCAGCTGAGGCACCATTAGCTGCCCAATTCAACCAACCTTTATCTTGGATATGGACACGGTAATAGACATCATAATATCTTGAAACATCACCGGCCAGTTTAATTTTAATGGCTTCTAATTGTAAATTTTTTCCAGTTGTGCCAGACAATGCCCCATTAGCTTTATAAGCTTGCCATCCGATATTTTGGATGTGCGTAGAGTATTCTATATTTCCAGCTAGAGCAGCATCACTCAGGTTGATTTTGATTGCTTCCAGTTGTAAATTTTTCCCACTTGTACCAGCTATTTCACCATTCTTGACAACCCCTTGCCAACCAATATTTTGCACGTGTGTTTGATAGTTGACATTTGGTTTGATTTCATCTGGACGTTTTGCTTCATTTCCAACTAAAAAGGCTTTTCCATTTCCTTTAGGAGCAGTTTCGCCCTTTCTAACTACTTTGATTTGGATGGCTTCTAAATGTTTAGATGCAGCTTGACTTCCAGCTGGGGCGCCATTAGCTGCCCAATTTAACCAACCTTTATCTTGGATATGCACTCGATAATAGACATCATAATATCTTGAAACATCACCGGACAGTTTAATTTTAATGGCTTCTAATTGTAAATTTTTTCCAGTTGTGCCAGATAATGCCCCATTGGCTTTATAATCTTGCCATCCGATATTTTGGATGTGCGTAGAGTATTCTATATTTCCATCTAGAGCACCATCACTCAGGTTGATTTTGATTGCTTCCAGTTGTAAATTTTTCCCACTTGTACCAGCTATTTCACCATTCTTGACAACCCCTTGCCAACCAATATTTTGCACGTGTGTTTGATAATTGACAGTTGGTTTGATTTCATCTGGACGTTTTGCTTCATTTCCAATTAAAAAGGCTTTTCCAGATCCTTCAGGTGCCGCTTCGCCCTTCTTCACTAATTTAATTTGAATGGCTTCTAATCTTTTAGCGGCGCTTTGACTACCTGCGGACTCACTGTTTTTTGCCCAATTCAACCAACCTTTATCTTCTATATGCACACGATAATAAACATCATATGCGTTAGCTATTTCTCCAGTTAAGCGAATTTGAATCGCTTCGAGCCGCAAAGACTTTCCGCTTGTACCAGACAATTGATTATCTTTCACATATCCTTGCCACCCAATTTCTTGGACATGTGTTCTATATTCTACAGATCCAGCCAAATCTGAATTTGAAATATTCATTTTAATTCCTTCAAGACGTAAAGAGCGTCTGCTAGTCCCAGAAATTTCCCCGTTTTTGACCACCCCTTGCCATCCGATGTCTTGGATATGTGTCTGATAATTAATATCAGGAACTTTTTCTTCTGCTTTTGCCGGTGCTACAGGTGTGTCCTCATTACTTTGTGATGTTTCCAAAGTAGTTTCAGTATCGTCGCTACTATTTTCTGTATCATTAACAGTTGTTACTTCTGATGTAGAAACTTCAGTGGTGGAATCGGAGGTTGAGGAAGTGGAAGTTGTTTCTGTTTCCTCTTGAGAATTTATGATGCTTGGATTCATTTCTTCAGTGACACCGCTACTCATTTGTTGCTCCGTTAGAGATGTTTCTGAAGCCACCGTTTCTTCAGTAGTTCCCTTAGAGCGTTCCAAAGCGTAAGCAGAAATAGGGGTAACGAGAAATCCCGACAACAAAACCGCTAACATAGAACTAGTTATAACACTTTTTTTCATTAATTTACTCCTTCATAGCTTATTTATTATTTATAGTATACGACAACGTCAAAGGCCAAACAAGAACGTCTTGTTTTTATAAGAACAATAGTGAAAAAGTGTCTATAAAATGACTGAAAAAATTACCAGAAGTAAACCAATCAATAAACTGACAAGACCAGAGATTTGACCTAATCGTTGTTGGGTAGAAGAAGGTTGATTGGTAACAGTGAGCAAACTTGAGAAAAAGTTCATTTTTTTCACGAGTATTAAATACGCAACAATAAGCAAAAGAATACCCGAAAAAAGGTACGAAAGGGGCTCAGAAATAAATTTTTGGGCACGAAGTAAAAAAATTCCTATGAAGAGGACAACAAAACCATACTTAAGAAAAGTTTTTTTTGACATGTTGAAATCGCTTCCTTTTAATTGATGAATTTTATTAATAGCCACTATTCTTATGATTAAATTATAGGACTTTGAGGGCGGTGGAGCAAAGGAAAAACGGAGAATGGTGGGAGAAAGTGTGATAACACAAAAGAAAACCCGCTAGAAAACCTATAAAATAGGTTCTCTAGCGGGTTTATTGTTATTCCCACTCCACAGTTGCAGGTGGTTTTGAAGTAATATCGTACACGATACGGTTTACATGCGCAACTTCGTTCACGATGCGCACAGAGATTTTTTGTAAAACATCCCAAGGGATACGGGCAAAGTCAGCGGTCATGCCGTCGATAGAAGTCACAGCACGGATACCGACTGTGTAATCGTAGGTACGGCCATCGCCCATAACGCCTACTGAGCGGATGCCAGGTAAGACAGTAAAGTACTGCCAAATGTCACGATCTAAGCCAGCTGCTGCGATTTCTTCACGTAGGATAGCATCTGAATCACGAACGATTTGTAACTTATCTTCTGTAATTTCACCAAGCACACGAATACCTAATCCTGGTCCTGGGAATGGTTGGCGCCAAACGATTGCATCAGGCATGCCAAGTTCAGTTCCTAAGGCACGAACTTCGTCTTTGAATAATGTATTTAAAGGTTCAATTAATTCAAATTGCATGTCTTCAGGAAGACCACCAACATTGTGATGTGATTTAATTGTTTGCGCAGTTTCTGTACCAGATTCGATGACGTCTGTGTAAAGAGTTCCTTGTGCTAGGAATGAAACGCCTTCTTCCCCAGCAAGTTTAGTTGCTTCGTCATCAAAAACATACACAAATTCGTTACCGATGATTTTACGTTTTTGTTCAGGGTCAGAAACGCCTGCTAATTTGCTTAAGAAGCGTTCTTTTGCATCTACTTTAATAATGTTTAAGCCAAATTTACCGCCTAAACTTTCCATTACTTGTTCTGCTTCACCTTTACGTAATAATCCATGGTCAACGAAGATACAAGTTAATTGGTCGCCAATGGCTTTTTGTAAAAGCACGCCGACAACACTTGAGTCAACGCCACCTGATAAACCAAGTAAGACTTTTTTATCGCCTACTTGTTCACGGATTTTAGCGACTTCCATATCGATGAAGTTTTCCATGCTCCAGTCACCAGTACAGCCACACACATCAAAAGCAAAATGACGTAATAAGTCGTTACCATATTCTGAATGACGAACTTCTGGGTGAAATTGTACGCCGTAGAATTTGCGGTTGGCATCTTCGATAGAAGCGATTGGACAATCATTGCTTGTCCCAACTTTTTCGAATCCAGGAGCGATTTCTGTTACTAAATCACCGTGGCTCATCCAAACGGTTTGTTTCGCAGGTGTTCCTTGGAATAATGTCGCATCACCAAGGATTTCTAATTCTGCTTTTCCGTATTCACGGTTTGCGGCAGGTTCTACTTTTCCGCCTAAGTTATGAGTCATTAATTGCATACCGTAGCAGATGCCAAGAATGGGAATTCCTAACTCATAAATTTCTGGATCAATGCTAAAAGCATCTTTGTCATACACGCTGTTTGGTCCACCTGAGAAGATGATTCCTTTAGGCGCGATTTTGCGAATTTCTTCTGCCGTAGTTCGGTGGCTTAATAACTCAGAGAATACGCCAAATTCACGAATACGACGAGTAATCAATTGGTTAAACTGACTACCAAAGTCTAAAACAATAATTTTTTCGACAGATGTCAAATCGGCAACGTTAGTCACGTCTATTACCCCTTATCCATTTAAATTTATCTAAAGAAAAGGCGGTTAAAAAGTGGTCAGCACCAAGAATTAAGAAAGGATTTTCAAAAATTGTTTTACGATTTTTAGAAAATTTTGGCTTAATTCCGCAGGGGCTACTTTTAAACAGCCGAGAATCAGGCGGTTAAAAAGTGGTTCACTTTTGTTCCGTACTCTTCTTTGTCTAGCTATACTTATTAAAACATTTTACTCCTTGAAAGTCATGCATTCTGCTGAAAATTTTCAAGGATATTTCTACAAAAGATACAGGATATTTCTTAGCTCGTCAACCCTTAATATTTACGTAGATAGATTTGGTCAATCAAATGATTTTCCGTTTTATGCAAAATAATGTCCGCACGTCCGCGCGTTGGCAAGATATATTCCTCCAAGTTCGGTAAGTTCACGGTTTTCCAAACATTCCGTGCCATGGCGAAAGCATCTTCTCGTTTGCCAATTGCATATTGGTAATAATAATTATTAGGATCTAAGAAAGCCGTATCTAATAAGGCCCCAAAACGTTCTAGGTACCATTTTTCAATTAAGGCTGGATCGGCATCCACAAAAATAGAAAAATCAAAAAAATCACTCACATAAATTTGTTGATTGGCGGGTAACTGTAATGTGTTAATGCCTTCAACAATCAGAATATCTGGTTGTTGAATCAACTCATATTCGCCTTCGATAACATCGTAGACACTGTGAGAATAGACGGGTGCTTTAATTTCGTCTTTGCCGCTTTTGACTTCGTTTAAGAAATTAATTAGCTTCTCCATGTCATAACTTTCAGGAAACCCTTTTCGGTCCATAATTCCTTGTTCTTCTAACACTTTATTGGGATACAAAAATCCATCCGTTGTAATGAGTTGAACGTTTCTTCGTTTAAACGTTCGGGCCAGAATTCTTTGCAAAAGACGAGCGGTGGTGCTTTTACCAACGGCGACACTGCCGGCAATTCCAATGATGAATGGTGGTACAGAGACATATTCATGTAGGAATAATCCTTTGCTAAGTGTTAGCGATTCAAATTCTTTCATGTATAAATGAATAAGATGCGTTAAGGGTACATAAATTTCTTGTACATCTTTTAGTGAAATTTGGTCGTTCACACTTTTAATGTTATCCAATTCTGCTTCGGTTAACGGTGCTTTGCCGTCATGATAAAACCCATGCCATTCTTCTCTGGAAATTGGGTAGTAATTCATTTTATCGTCCATTGTTCCTCCACCAAACCCTGTTCAATCTTTGTACATTTTACCATAATTTCACAAGGGAAACACAGGATTTTACAAAAGAATTCCCTTCTTCGCCAATTTATGATGAAAATGGTATCATGAAAAGAGAAAACTGTTAGAAAAGAGGGGAAAAGCCATGAGAAAAATTGTATTATTTGGTGATAGCATTACTGCTGGTTATTTAGACGAAGCTGTCTCACCTGTTCTTGTTGACTTAGTAAAACGGGATATTGCTGCGATGGGTCTAGAAGAAGTGGCTGTCATTAATGCTGGAATGCCTGGCGATACAACAGAAGATGGTTTAAAACGATTAAATAAAGAAGTACTAATTGAGAAACCTGATGAGGTGGTGATTTTCTTTGGCGCCAATGATGCGTCACTGGATCGAAATATAACAGTAGCCACGTTTAGAGAAAACCTTGAAACAATGATTCACGAAATTGGTTCAGAAAAGGTGATTTTAATTACACCACCATATGCGGATAGTGGCAGACGTCCAGAACGTCCACAGACGCGTATCAAGGAATTGGTCAAGGTTGCACAAGAAGTCGGAGCGGCACATAACTTGCCAGTTATTGATTTGTATAAAGCGATGACTGTTTATCCTGGAACGGATGAATTTTTACAAGCGGATGGTTTGCATTTTTCACAAGTGGGCTATGAATTATTAGATGCCTTGATTGTTCGAGAAATAAAAGGTAGACTAAAACCAAAACAAGCATAGATAGGAAGAACAAAATGGCGAATCATTATTATACAGAAAATCCAGAATTAGCACATGATTTAGAAAGCTGGTCTTTTCCATTACGTGGTCGGACCTTTCAGTTTACGACCGATAGTGGGGTCTTCTCAAGAGGAACAGTGGATTATGGTTCTCGTGTGTTGATTGATGCCTTTGAATGGGAAAATTTACCAGCAGGCCGTTTGTTAGATGTTGGTTGTGGCTATGGACCAATTGGGTTGTCCTTAGCAGCGGCGACTGGTCGACTGGTGGAAATGGTGGATGTCAACCAACGGGCAGTTGGGCTAGCTCAAATGAACGCCCAACGCAACCAAATTACTACTGTGGATATCCATTCTTCCAATGTGTATGAAACCTTAAACGAAACGACCTACGCGGCGATTGTTAGCAATCCGCCCATTCGTGCAGGCAAAAAAGTTGTCCATGGCATTTTAACAGGGGCTTTTCCGTTGTTGAAAGTTGGTGGCACACTAACGGTGGTTATTCAAAAGAAACAAGGTGCACCTAGTGCAGAGAAGAAAATGGCTGAAGTATTTGGCAATGTTGAAATTGTGACAAAAGACAAAGGCTATTATATTTTACGAAGTGTTAAAGAAGCAGAGTAAAAAAGAACCTCCACTTTAGTGGAGGTTCTTTTTTAGAATAGATATGCTTGATCAATTTTTTGGTTCAACAGTTTTTTTTCGTCTGGCGATAAAAAAGCACCTGCAAGCGCATTTTTAGTGAGTTGCTTCATTTCGTCATAACTTAATTGATACCAAGTGGCCAATTTCATGAATTCTTTCGTTAACGTAGTATCTGAAACAGTGCGATTATCGGTATTGATGCAGACGGCTAAGCCAGCCTCTATAAATTGTTGAAAAGGGTATTCAGCCAATGTTTTGACGGTGCCTGTTTGGAAGTTGCTAGTTGGACACATTTCTAAAAGAACCTTTTTTTCTTTTAAGAGCGCCAAATATTCGGGTGTATCTTTCAAAGCAATACCGTGGCCAATCCGAGTAGCACCTAAAGTGACAGCATCAGCGACATTTTTGCCACAGCCGCATTCCCCAGCGTGGAGTGTTAATGGAATTGACAATTGGTTGGCTAAAGCTAATACGTCTTCAAATGTATATGGAGGAAAATCGACTTCATTGCCAGCTAAATCAAAGCCGACAACGCCTGTTTCTCTGAAATCATGCGCTAAGTGAACGATTTTTTCTATGGCTTGTTGTTGGTCATGTCGCATGCCGCATAACAGTGCATTGCTTTTTACACCAAAATCTTCTTCGCCTTGTTTTAAGCCAGTTAAAACAGCAGTCACGATTTCAGGTAACCGTAAGCCTTTTTCTGTATGTTGGGAAGGCGCAAAACGCACCTCTATGTAAGCCACGCCATCTTCTGCAGCTTGGCTAATCACGTCATACGCCGCTGCTTGCAAAGCTTCGGCCGTTTGTAGACAGGTGAGCACGAAGTCAAACCGAGTTAAATAATCATTCAAATCGGTGCATTTTTCAGGGGCAACCACTAACTCTTTCAAGGCTTGTTCGTCTTGGGGTAATGGAATGTTTTGTTTTTCAGCAATGGTGCGTAAAGTGGTTGGTCGAATCGACCCATCTAAGTGACAGTGCAGCTCGATTTTTGGTAATTGACGGACACGGGATTCTTCCATGAAAAAAATAGCCTCCATTTTCTTTTGTTTTTTAATCTTTTTAATCTATTTCTTTTGTCTTTTTTTTGTTAAAATGTAAAAGATTCGATAAGTATTTTGAAGACTGTAACACGTCTACAAATGTCTGTCAATGCAAAAGGAGACGTTGGGAGGGGCGCGATGAAACTAACGATTAAAGAAATTGCTGATATGGCTGGTGTTTCTGTCACAACCGTCTCACAAATTCTGAATAATAAAGGGAGTCGTTTCAGTGAAAAAACCCGCAACAAGGTGTTGGCGGTAGTCGCTGAAAATCATTACAAACCAGATTACTTTGCTTCGAATGTAATCAACCGTCATTCCAAAACCATTGGTATGATTGTGCCAGATGTGACGGATTTCTTTTTCTCAAAAGTGATTGAAGGTGTAGAAACATATTTAAATTCGTTAGGCTACATGATTTTGTTATGCAATTCAAAGCATGATTCCGAGCAAGCGATGCAATATGTTAGCGAGTTGATTCATCGGTCGGTGGATGGCATTATTTTTGCCACGCCGAATGTTTTGCCAGAAAATCATATTTTAAAAGACCGACGAGAACATCCGATTCCTGTCATTCTTGTCGATCGTGGGATTAATCCACGAGATAGTGGACGATTAATCGTTAAAGAGTACGAAGGTGCTTATCAAGCGGTCCATCATTTGATTCAACAAGGGCATCAGCATATTGGCATGTTGCGTGAAAGTGCCGGCTATTATCGTTTGACGGAACGAGTGACGGCGTATCAGCATGCGTTACAGGACAATAATTTACCTTTTCGTCCGCATTATGTTTGTGCTGGGGAATTGAACTTGCATGGCGGCTATGCTGCGGCGAAAGAAGTTTTGAAAAATGAAGAAATCACAGCAATTTTTTGTGGCAATGATGAAATGGCGATGGGAGCTTATCAAGCCATTGAAGAAGCGGGCAAGAAAATTCCTGACGATATTTCGGTGGTTGGTTTTGATGGCTTGGAAATTTCCGAATATTTGGTGCCGAGTTTAACAACCGTCTATCAGCCGAGTTTTGATATTGGCTATTATGCAGCAAAATTTTTGGTGGAAGCTATTGCAGATCCAACAGGGAAAGTTCCCAATAAAGTTTTTGATGCGACGTTTATTGCTAGAAAAAGCACAAAACCGATTTAAAAAACAGCTTAGAAATAGAACGTTCGTGTTGTTTGCGTTTTCACAAGAAAAAAATAATAGTAAACTGGTTTACTAAATGGTTTAAAGCTGAACGATTTTGTTGTATAATACATTATCGGGAAATCGGAGGGAACGAATTCATGAGAATGGTAGACATTATTGAAAAGAAACGTGACGGGCATCAACTAACAAGCGAAGAAATTCAATTTATTATCAACGGATACACAGATGGTTCAATTCCAGATTATCAAGTAAGTGCCTTTTTAATGGCTGTTTTTTACCAAGATATGACAGACGAAGAAATTACACAAATGACGTTAGCGATGGTCCATTCAGGCGAAATTGTGGATCTTTCTTCTATAGAAGGAATCAAAGTCGACAAGCATTCTACAGGTGGCGTAGGCGACACTACGACGCTTATTTTAGCGCCGTTAGTTGCTAGTGTCGGGGTCAATGTAGCAAAAATGTCTGGTCGTGGCTTAGGCTACACGGGCGGTACGTTGGATAAATTAGAAGCGATTCCTGGTTTTAAAGTTGAATTGACAGAAGAACGTTTTATTCAATTGGTGAACGATACAAAAGTGGCAGTGATTGGTCAGTCAGGTGACCTAGCACCAGCAGACAAAAAACTTTATGCGTTACGTGATGTGACCGCCACTGTTGACTCAATTCCATTAATTGCAAGTTCCATTATGAGTAAAAAAATTGCCGCAGGGGCAGATGCGATTGTCTTAGACGTGACTACTGGTGAAGGGGCCTTTATGAAAGACCTAGCAAGTGCTCGTCGATTAGCGGAAACAATGGTTCGCATTGGGAAACTGGCAAATCGCCAAACGATGGCAGTAATTTCAGACATGTCACAACCTTTAGGGGAGGCTATCGGAAATAGTTTAGAAATCGTTGAAGCAATCGAGACCTTGCAAGGAAATGGGCCAGAAGATTTAGTGGAGATGTGCTATGTCTTAGGAAGTCAGATGGTCGTTTTAGCTAAAAAAGCCGAGACGTTAGACGAAGCACGGGCTTTATTAGAAGAAGCATTAACAAGCGGTCGAGCGCTCGCAAAATTTAAAGAAATGATTGAAAATCAAGGCGGCGACAGTTCCGTTGTTGACCAGCCAGAAAAATTATTAACCGCAACTTATCAATTTGATTTACCTGCCAAAGAAACAGGCGTGGTACAAAAAATCGTTGCCAATGAAATTGGCGTTGCCGCAATGTTGCTGGGCGCTGGTCGGGCTACGAAAGAAGATACGATTGATTTTGCAGTTGGCTTGAAACTTCACAAAAAAGTAGGGAGCCCAGTTGAAAAAGGCGAATCATTATTAACCATTTATGCCAATCGTGAAGACGTGACAGAAGTCGAACAATTGCTTTATAAAAATATTGAAATTGGACCAACCGGCGAAGAGCCTATTTTGATTCACGATATTATTACGGAATAAAACAAAAAGAAAAGAGGAATTCTCATCATGGAATTAAACCGCATGATTGATCACACTATTTTGAAACCAGAAGCGACAGAAGCCGCTGTCCAAAAAATTATTGACGAAGCTAAGGAGTACAACTTTTTCTCTGTATGTATCAATCCTTGTTGGGTCGCTTTTGCTAGCGAGCAATTAGCAGATACCGACGTCGCTGTCTGTACCGTTATTGGCTTTCCTTTGGGGGCAAATACACCAGAAGTTAAAGCATACGAAGCAGCTGATGCGATTAAAAATGGTGCGAATGAAGTGGATATGGTGATTAATATTGGTGCATTAAAATCACAACAATACGATTACGTACGTCAAGACATTCAAGGCGTAGTAGATGCAGCCAAAGGAAAAGCGTTAGTCAAAGTGATTATTGAAACAGCATTATTAACAGACGAAGAAAAAGTTAAAGCTTGTGAATTAGCCAAAGAAGCAGGTGCCGATTTCGTTAAAACATCTACTGGCTTCTCAACAGGCGGCGCTAAAGTAGCAGACATTCGTTTAATGCGTGAGACAGTTGGTCCTGACATGGGCGTTAAGGCTTCTGGTGGCGTGCATAATGCAGAAGAAGCGTTAGCAATGATTGAAGCTGGGGCAACACGCATCGGTGCAAGTACGGGTGTAGCAATTGTTTCTGGCGCAACTGGCGAAGGGTATTAATTCGTATTTCAAATTAATCGAAGGTGTGGCGAAAAAGATGACAGTAAAACAAGAATGGCTTGATTGTGCCGTAGAAGCATTGGCGCACGCCTATGTACCGTATTCTAACTTTCCTGTGGGCGCTTGCTTAGTGACTGCAGACGGGAAAATGTATCAAGGAGTCAACATTGAAAATGCCTCCTTTGGTTTAACAAATTGTGCAGAAAGAACGGCGATTTTTAAAGCCATTTCAGAAGATGAACGGACCTTCCAACATTTAGTTGTAGCAGGTAATACAGAGGCACCCATTTCTCCATGTGGCGCTTGTCGTCAAGTAATGGCTGAATTCTTTGATCCACAAATGCCGGTCACGCTAGTTGGTAAAGATGGCGCGACTAAAACAATGACAGTTGAGGCATTATTGCCCTATTCATTTACAGATAAAGATTTTTAAAAAAAGGACATAAGGTTTCGTTGGGCTCAAAGTAGATTTCAATAGCATAAATGCGAATGAAATAATAGATAAAATAGTAGGGGGCTTTTCGGAAAGTGAAACAAGCAAAATTTTTAGGTCTAGGATTGGCAGCAGTTGCCTTAACCATTGGGTTAGCTGCATGTGGTGGCAATAGCAAAAAGAACGCCAACACAAAAGGTGATCCACAACATAGTGTCGTAATGGTCACAGATACAGCCGGCATTGATGACAAATCTTTTAACCAATCTGCGTGGGAAGGAATGCAAGAGTGGGGCAAAGAGCACAAACTTCCAGAAGGACCTCAAGGGTATGCGTATATTCAATCAAATGAAGCATCTGATTATACATCAAACATTGACCAAGCCATTTCAAGTCAATTTAAAACGATTTTTGGCATTGGCTATTTACTAAAAAATGCAGTAGTAGATGCAGCGGACGCCAACCCAGAAACGAATTTCGTTCTAATCGACGATACAGTTAATGGGAAAAACAACGTCGCTTCTGCAACATTTAGAGATAATGAATCTGCGTATTTAGCAGGTGTGGCAGCAGCTAACACTACGAAAACCAACAAAGTAGGATTTATCGGCGGGGTTGAAGGACCTGTTATTGGCCGCTTCCAAGCTGGTTTTGAAAAAGGTGTAGCAGACGCTGGCAAAAAATTAGGCAAAGATATTCAAATTACGTCTACTTATGCAGGGACATTTGCAGACGCTTCAAAAGGACGGGCCTTAGCTTCTTCTATGTATCAAGCAGGTGCCGACATTATTTATCACGCAGCGGCGACTACAGGACAAGGAATCTTCCAAGAAGCCAAAGCGCTAAATGAAACAGGTTCAAAAGATAAAGTTTGGGTGATTGGTGTTGACCGTGACCAAAACGAAGACGGTAAATATACAACCAAAGATGGCAAGGATGATAACTTAACGTTAGCTTCAACCATTAAAGGTGTAAATATTGCTGTGAAAAAAATCTCTGATCTTGCATTAGAAGATAAATTCCCTGGCGGTGAACATTTAACTTATGGATTGAAAGATGGCGGTGTTGATTTAACAACAGAAGCCTTAAGCGATCAAGCCAAAACGGCAGTTAAAGAAGCCAAAGAACAAATCATCTCTGGTGACGTAAAAGTCCCAGACCAACCTTAGAAACAACTTAGTTGTTTAAATACATTAAACTATTTTTAGGAGGCTTTACAGAAATGAAAAAAGCAAAATTATTCGGTTTTAGTTTGATTGCATTAGGTTTATCAGTTTCACTTGCAGCATGTGGTGGTGGCAAAGGAAAAACCGCTGAAAGCGGCGGTGGCAAAGGGGATGCAGCGCATAGTGCTGTAATCATTACAGATACAGGCGGCGTGGATGACAAGTCGTTCAACCAATCTTCTTGGGAAGGATTGCAAGCTTGGGGTAAAGAACATGATTTACCAGAAGGTTCAAAAGGATATGCATATATTCAATCGAATGATGCAGCTGACTATACAACAAATATTGACCAAGCGGTATCAAGTAAATTCAACACAATCTTTGGTATTGGCTACTTGCTAAAAGATGCAATTTCTTCTGCAGCAGATGCCAACCCTGATACAAACTTTGTTTTAATCGATGATCAAATCGATGGCAAAAAGAATGTCGTTTCTGCAACATTTAGAGATAATGAAGCAGCTTACTTAGCCGGTGTTGCTGCTGCAAACGAAACAAAAACGAACAAAGTCGGTTTTGTTGGTGGTGAAGAAGGGGTCGTAATTGACCGTTTCCAAGCTGGTTTTGAAAAAGGTGTGGCTGATGCTGCGAAAGAATTAGGTAAAGAAATTACTGTTGATACAAAATATGCGGCTTCATTTGCTGATCCTGCCAAAGGGAAAGCTTTAGCTGCTGCAATGTACCAAAACGGCGTTGATATCATCTTCCATGCTTCTGGTGCGACTGGACAAGGAGTCTTCCAAGAAGCAAAAGACTTGAATGAATCAGGTTCTGGCGACAAAGTTTGGGTAATCGGTGTTGACCGTGATCAAGATGCTGATGGCAAGTACAAAACAAAAGACGGCAAAGAAGACAACTTCACGTTAACTTCAACACTTAAAGGTGTCGGCACAGCGGTTCAAGATATTGCCAACCGTGCGTTAGAAGACAAATTCCCTGGTGGCGAACATTTAGTTTATGGATTAAAAGATGGTGGCGTTGACTTAACAGACGGCTATTTAAACGACAAAACAAAAGAAGCTGTTAAAACAGCAAAAGATAAAGTAATCTCAGGTGACGTAAAAGTCCCAGAAAAACCAGAATAATTTAAGCTCCTAAATGAAAAAAGAAGGGCTCATTATTGTTCCTTCTAAAAATAAAGTGGTCCTTGGCAGCGACGGCTGCCAAGGAACCCCTTTATGATGTTTGGATTTTTAACTAAATAGTTGAGGTTCTTCAACTACTTAGTTAAGGGTCAAAATTACCCTCTAAAGTATTGCCAATATAATTTTGTTAGGAAGTGAATAGACCTTGTCTCAAGAAGAAAACGTAATTGAGATGCGTAAAATCACCAAAGAATTTGGGACGTTCAAAGCCAACGACCAAATTGATTTACAAGTAAAACCTGGTGAAATCCACGCACTGCTAGGTGAAAATGGTGCAGGCAAGTCGACCTTGATGAATATCTTATCAGGGCTATTGGAACCGACCTCAGGTGAGATTTATATGAATGGCGAAAAAGTCAACATTACAAGTCCTACTGCAGCCAATCGTTTAGGAATCGGAATGGTCCATCAGCATTTTATGTTAGTTGAAGCCTTTACTGTGACTGAAAATATTATCTTAGGTAGTGAACCTACCCATGGCGGTATTTTAGACCGGAAAAAAGCGAAAAAAGAGATTGAAGAAGTGTCTAAGCAATACGGGTTGGATGTAAATCCCAATGCCTATATTCGCGATATTTCTGTGGGTATGCAACAACGGGTTGAAATTTTAAAGACCTTATATCGTGGTGCGAACGTTTTAATTTTTGACGAACCAACCGCAGTATTAACGCCACAAGAAATTGATGAATTAATGATTATTTTGAAAGAACTAACCGATGAAGGCAAATCGATCATTTTAATTACACATAAGTTAGATGAAATTAAAAAAGTGGCGGACCGTTGTACGGTTATTCGCCGGGGGCAAAGTATTGGCACCGTCAATGTGAAAGACGTTTCTTCGCAACAGTTAGCCGATATGATGGTGGGTCGTTCTGTTTCCTTCAAAACAGAGAAAAAACCAGCGCAACCGAAAGAAACAATTTTATCAATTAAAGATTTAGTAGTGAAAGAAAGCCGCGGCTTAGATGCAGTGAAAAATCTTAGCTTAGATGTCCGAGCAGGGGAAGTTGTTGGAATTGCGGGGATTGATGGCAATGGACAAACAGAATTAATCCAAGCCTTAGCAGGATTAACCAAAGTCGAAAACGGGTCCATTCATTTGAATGAAAAAGAGATTACTAATCGCAAACCTCGGGAAATTACGGAAATGGGTGTCGCCCACGTTCCTGAAGACCGACATAAATATGGTTTGGTATTAGAGATGACATTGGCTGAAAATATTGGCCTACAAACGTATTACCAAAAACCATACAGTTCAACAGGTATTTTAAACTATCGAATGATTAACAAACACGCCCGTGAATTAATTGAAGAATACGATGTACGGACTCCTAATGAATTAGTACCAGCTCGGGCGCTTTCAGGTGGGAATCAGCAAAAAGCGATTATTGCCCGAGAAGTGGACCGCGATCCAGATTTGTTGATTGTTTCTCAACCAACACGCGGTTTAGATGTCGGAGCTATTGAATACATTCATCGTCGACTAATTGAACAAAGAGATAAAAATAAAGCTGTTTTATTAGTAAGTTTTGAATTAGACGAAATTTTAAATGTTTCTGATCGTATCGCTGTTATTCATGCGGGGGAAATTGTCGGAATTGTTGATCCGAAAGAAACGACAGAAAATGAATTGGGCTTGTTAATGGCTGGCTACTCATTGGAAGAAGCCCGTGCTGAGTTATCAAAAGTAGAGGCAGGTGAAACTGTTGAATAATCGTTCTGAAAAAATAAGAAATATTTTAGTCCCTGTGTTATCTGTTATTATGGGTTTCCTCTTAGGGGCAATTATTATGGTTATCTTTGGCTATGACCCAGTGGCTGGGTATCAAGCGATGTTTGAAACAGCTTTCCAAGGAAAGAAAAGTATTGGTGAGATTTTTGTCACCGCAGCACCGTTGATTTTTACCGCTTTAGGATTCTCGGTGGCTAATTCGGCTGGATTCTTTAATATCGGGCTTTCTGGACAAGCCTTATGTGGTTGGGTGGCTAGTATTTGGGTCGCTTTATCCATGCCTGATGCACCCCGGATGATTGCGTTGCCGGTGGCGATTATTGTTGGGGCAGTTGCAGGAGCTTTAGCAGCAGCTATTCCAGGTTTCTTGCGTGCCTATTTTGGGACGAGTGAAGTTATTGTTACGATTATGTTGAATTATATTTTATTGTACACAGGAAATCATATTGCTAATAATGTCATGAAACCAAGTATTATGGCGAACAAAGGGATCACCAAAATGATTGGTGCGAATGCATCATTACGCTCACCGTTTTTAACAAGTATCAGTGATGGCTCTCGTTTGAACATCGGCATTTTCTTGGCCTTCATTTTCCTTATTCTTGTGTGGTTCTTGATGAAAAAAACAACGCTTGGTTTTGAAATTCGGTCGGTGGGGTTAAACCCATTTGCTTCTGAATATGCTGGAATGAGCAGCAAGCGAACGATTATTTTATCCATGATGATTTCAGGAACGCTGGCTGGTTTAGGTGGTGCGGTCCAAGGATTGGGGACTTTCCAAAACTTCTTTATTCAAAACACATCGTTGAGCATTGGGTTCGATGGTATGGCCGTGTCTCTATTAGGAGCAGGTAGCTCAATCGGGATTTTACTTTCCGCATTACTGTTTGGAATGTTAAAACTTGGTGGACAAGGAATGCCGTTGATAGCTGGTGTACCAACCGAATTAGTTGATGTTGTTATTGCAGCAATTATTTTCTTTGTGGGAATTAGTTATTTAATTCGTTTCTTGTTAGCGAAAGCGTCTGGTAGTAAAAAAGAAGTAGCGATTGTAGAAACAATTGAAGCGGCGCCAGACAAAAACAATCAAGAGGGGGGAGACATCTAATGGATTTAGCAACAATTTCCTCAATCATCACGCAAACATTAGTGTATGCAACTCCGCTCATCTTGACAGCATTAGGCGGAACGTTCTCAGAACGAAGTGGTGTGGTTAACGTTGGTTTGGAAGGTATTATGGTAATGGGCGCTTTCAGTTCGGTCGTTTTTAACTTGACGTTTGCTGATACATTTGGCGCGGCGACACCATGGATTGCTTGTTTAGTAGGAGGCGTTGTCGGGATTGTCTTTTCTTTCTTACATGCCGTTGCAACTATTAACTTACGAGCAGATCATATTATCAGTGGTACTGTCATTAACTTGATGGCACCGGCGCTAGGGGTTTTCCTAGTAAAAGTTATTTATCAAAAAGGACAAACAGATATGATTACACAATCATTTGGCTATTTTTCTTTCCCAGGATTGTCAAAAATTCCAGTGATTGGTGAACTATTCTTTGCAAAAACCTCTTTACCAGCTTTCGTAGCAATTTTGATTGCGATTTTAGCTTGGTTTGTCATTTATAAAACACGTTTTGGCTTACGGTTACGTTCTGTGGGGGAACATCCACAAGCGGCAGATACATTGGGAATTAATGTCTACTTAATGCGTTATTCTGGCGTCTTGTTATCCGGCTTCTTAGGCGGTATGGGCGGAGCTGTCTTTGCTCAAAGTATTGCGGGTCGTTTCGGGATTACCACAATTGCAGGACAAGGGTTTATTTCAATGGCCGCAATGATCTTTGGTAAATGGAATCCACTTGGGGCAATGGGCGCAGCCTTATTCTTTGGTTTTGCACAAAACTTAAGTATTGCTGGGGAAAACTTACCAATTATTTCAGAAATTCCAAAAGTTTATCTACAAGCAGCACCATACGTATTGACCATTTTAGTCCTAGTTGTGTTCTTCGGAAAATCATCGGGACCAAAAGCGAACGGGAAAAATTACGTCAAAACGAAATAAGAAAAGAAATGGGCCCTCCGTCAAAGCGACGGGGGCCATTTCTTTTCTTAGGATAATCAGTTGAACACAAGCGGCATTAGGTACTGCTTCACTGCAAAAAAGCGAGTTGATAAAGGAGACTTAACTTTTTTCCTTTGGCTGTTTTTTACAATTCGAAGGAAGTGTCGAAATTTTGAAAAAAACCAACAGGTCTAGCAGCTTTTTTTCAAAAATCGTTGGTTTTTCTGCTATACTTTTGTTTGTAGTAAGAATAGGAAAAGTGGAGGACGTTCAATGAATAAAACACGTGTAGAAGCATTTAGTGATGCAGTCATTGCCATCATCATGACCATCATGATTTTAGAAATTAAGACTCCTCAAGTGGGTGTTTTGGCAGGTTTGATAGAAAATATCCCCTATTTTTTATCGTTTATTGTCAGTTTTATTTTTATCTGTATCGCTTGGTACAATCATCATTACATAATGTCCGTAACTCATTGGTTTTCTAAAAAAGCGTTTTGGGCAAATAATTTTTGGTTATTCTCCATGGCCTTCATTCCGGTAGCAACTGCTTGGGTGAGTGAATTTTGGTGGATGCGGGCACCCGTTTATTTTTATCTTGTTGTGTATACGGTTTGGGATTTTGCTTACTTCTTGCTAACAAGGATCATTTATGAAGACAATGCAGTGAAAGATCCACAAGGTGCAGCTAAGTTAAGAAAATCGAAATCTTATAGTAAGGCAACAAAAATCATTCATCTTTGTCTTTTCGCAATCGGATATATCGGCATTTATTTTTATCCGCCCATTGGCATTGGTGTGATTTTATCAGAAGCGGTTATCTGGTATTTAAATGTGCCAAAAGAGGGAGACCGCTTGGAGTGTTAAAAGTTTCGATTGGATAAAGAGTCGTGTTCTTTTTAAGGAGCAGGCTATTCGAAAAAAACAATAAAAAAGTTTCCTAATTACGGTGGGAGACTTTTTTTCTTTCAGTTTTTAAGCCCTGCTAAAATCGAAGGAATCAGTGAAAATTTTAATGCTCTTTCAGGCAATAATAGCGGATTCATGGTATAATTGAAGAGCTGAGAATAAATAGATTATTCTGTTTGATTCTCGAGACTATTTAAAAGGCTAGCGTAAAATAATTGTCATTCTTGACGTATTTACGACCTTAGAGGAGGAAGCAAGTGTGTTTAAACGTGTTCATTTAATCGTACTAGATTCAGTCGGTATTGGTGAAGCACCAGATGCTGAAAAATTTGGAGATGTCGGCAGTGATACACTGGGTCATATTGCCAAAGAAGCGGGACTAACCATTCCTCATTTAGAAAAACTTGGATTGGGAACTATTGCTCCTTTAACAGGTGTCAAAGCAGTGGCAGACCACGATGGCTATGCCACCAAATTAGAAGAAATTTCTGTTGGAAAAGATACTATGACCGGTCACTGGGAAATTATGGGCTTGAACATCAAAAAACCTTTTCGGGTATTCCCAAACGGATTTCCTGAAGAATTGCTGAAACAAATTGAAGATTTTTCTGGGCGAAAAGTTGTTTGTAACAAACCATATAGCGGGACAGCAGTCATTGATGATTATGGCGAACATCAAATGAAAACTGGGGATCTAATCGTTTATACTTCAGCAGACCCTGTTTTACAAATTGCGGCGCATGAAGACATTATTCCATTAGAAGAATTGTATAAAATTTGTCAATATGTTCGTGACATTACGAAAGACGAACCTTATATGATTGGTCGGATTATCGCTCGCCCGTATGTTGGTGAACCAGGTAATTTCACTCGAACCAGTAACCGTCATGACTATGCTCTAGATCCTTTTGGCCATACTGTTTTAGATTCGTTGAAAGAAAACGGCAATGATGTGATCGCTGTTGGGAAAATTAACGACATCTTTAATGGACAAGGAATTACTGAAGCTATCCGCACGAAGAGCAATATGGATGGGGTGGATCAATTATTAACGGTCATGAACAAAGATTTCACAGGTTTAAGTTTTACTAACTTAGTGGATTTCGATGCGCTGTATGGCCACCGTCGTGATGTGAAGGGCTATGCAAAAGCCATCGAAGATTTTGATGGTCGTTTGCCAGAGATTATGGCAGCTATGGCCGAAGATGATTTGCTTTTAATTACAGCAGATCACGGGAATGACCCAACTTTCCCAGGAACAGACCATACACGTGAATATGTGCCTTTATTGGCTTATAGTAAAAAAATGACAAAACAAGGCAGCTTGCCACAAGGATTTTATTCAGATATTTCAGCAACGATTGCTGAAAACTTTGAAGTTCCTGCAACGGAAAACGGTCAAAGCTTTTTAAATCAATTACAATAATTCGAGGAGGCAACACATGACAACGTTAACGAACCATTTAAACGAAACAACTGAGTTTTTGAAAGAAAAAGGGGTGCAACAAGCAGACTTCGGTCTAATCTTAGGTTCTGGGTTAGGTGAATTAGCTAATGAAATAACCGATGCGATTGCTATTCCTTTCTCTGAAATTCCCCATTTTTCTGTTTCAACAGTCGTTGGACATGCTGGACAATTAGTTTACGGAACGCTTTCTGGAAAAAAAGTTTTGGCGATGCAAGGACGTTTTCATTATTATGAAGGACATTCGATGCAAACGGTCACTTATCCCGTTCGTGTGATGGCTGCTTTAGGCATTCATTCAATGATTGTAACCAACGCAGCTGGTGGCGTAAATGAAACATATACACCGGGGAATTTGATGTTAATCAATGACCACATTAATTTTACAGGCGATAATCCGTTAATTGGTGAAAATGATGAAGAAATCGGGCCGCGTTTTCCAGATATGAGTCATGCTTACACGCAAGAATATCGGGAAGTGGCAAAAAAAGTGGCTGCGGAACAAAATATTGACTTAAAAGAAGGCGTGTATATGGGCTTTTCTGGCCCGACATATGAAACGCCTGCAGAAATTCGGATGTCACGGACGATGGGTGCAGATGCAGTTGGCATGTCAACTGTTTCGGAGGTCATTGTAGCTGTGCATAGTGGCATGAAAGTACTAGGCATCTCTTGTATTACGAATTTAGCAGCTGGTATGCAAAGTAGCTTAAATCATGCAGAAGTAGTTGAAACAACTGAACGCGTTAAAGGACAATTCAAAGAGTTAGTGAAAGCAACACTAGCAGCTTTATAAAAAAGGAGTAAACCAGAATGAGTGTGCATATCGAAGCAAAACCAGGTGAAATTGCCGATAAAATTTTACTACCAGGGGATCCCCTCAGAGCAAAATATATTGCGGAAACTTTTTTAGAGAATCCTGTCTGCTATAATCAAGTTCGTGGGATGTTAGGTTACACAGGAACGTATAAGGGACAGCGTGTTTCGGTCCAAGGAACAGGGATGGGGATGCCTTCAGCAGGTATTTATGCCCATGAGTTAATTAACTCTTACGATGTGAAGAAGTTAATTCGTGTTGGTACGTGTGGTTCTATTTCAGAAAAAGTCAACGTTCGTGAATTAGTTATCGCACAAGCAGCAGCGACACCTTCTTCCGCGATTCGCAATGATTTTCCTAAATATGATTTTCCACAAATTGCGAGCTTTGATCTTTTACTCAAATCTTACGAAATTGCTAAAGCAAAAGGCTTTACTACCCATGTTGGTAACGTATTGTCAGATGATGTTTTTTACAAAGATAGCTTAGATGATGTCTTTCGTTTAGGTCGATACGGGGTATTAGCGATTGAAATGGAAGCGGCAATGTTATATTATTTAGCAGCAAAATTTGATGTAGAAGCATTGGCGATTATGACGGTGAGTGATAGCTTGGTGACAGGCGAAGAAACAACGGCAGAAGAACGCCAAACGACGTTTAATGAAATGATTGAAGTTGGTTTAGAAACGGCAATTGCTAATTAAAAAAATGCTTGGATGATTATTTTCATCCAAGCATTTTTTTAATTTAAGAGCGCTTTTTTTACATCTTCAACAATTTGGGTATTCGCAATAGGTCCGTTGTATAACCAACTACTTTTTTTATCATAGGTATGAACTTGGTTATTTTTCACAGCAGGTAAGTTCTTCCAAATTGCTTCTTGGAAAAGAGGTGCTGATTCATCGCTGTTTACAAGGAAAATGTGGTCTGCGTCAAGCTCAGCTAATTTTTCTAAAGAAACTTGATTCCAATCCGCAGTAGCATTTTTAGAAATTTCTTCCACTAATTTTGGAACTTGGAGGCCTAAGTCCTGATAGAGCACGGTTCCGCTTGAGCGATTATCGCTAACCATAAAGACTTGGTTGTTGGTTACCCATAAGACTGCCGCAGATTTGCCAGCATCCTTTTTGCCAAGGTCTTCTTGGACGCCTTTGGTTAAGGTATCATAATCTTCTAACACTTTTTTCGCTTGTTCTTTTTTATCTAAAACAGTGGCAATATCTTCCAATTGATCACGCCAAGTGACATTTTCGCCGTTTTTGACTACATAAGTTGGCGCAATTTTACTGTATTCTTTGTATTTACCGCCTTCAACTAGAGCAGATGAACTGATTAATAATAAGTCAGGTTCAAATTTTAGAACCGCTTCATATGGCAAGTCATAGGAAATAGTGGGGACATCTTTCAATTCTTTCGCTAAATAATCTTGAATGCTGCCTTGTCCAACTGTCCATTGTGCCACTGGTTTTTCTCCTAATGCAACTAGATAATCTTCTAAATAACTCGCAATAATCCGTTTGGGTTTCGCGGGGACGGTTACTTTATTACCTAAGGTATCTGTTACTTCATGTGTTTTGTCAGCGTTGTTGGCTTCTTTATTCGTATTACCACAAGCTGCGAGTAAGAATGAACCAAGAAGAAAGGTTGTACCAATTAGGACCGTCTTTTTTAAAAGTTTCATTGTGTAACTCCTTTATTTTTAGTTGATAACGATTCTCATTATCAGTTAAAAACGACCGTTTGTCAATCATCGCTTGCTTTTTTTGAGCAAATAAGTTGCATTTTTTAGATAATTCGTTTTTTTGATTGGAAGAAACATTGCTTTTTAAGGAAGGGTCTTTTATAATCAAGGAACAATGAGTGAGAACGATTCTCAATAAATGTAAAATAACGACAGAAAAATTAAAGAGGAATGGTTATGAATTATTTAGAGGCAGAGGACTTAACTACAGGATATGGTCGTCAAGTGATTAGTGAAGCGCTGAACTGTTCATTTGAAGCGGGAACTATTACAAGTATTATTGGACCAAATGGTTGTGGCAAATCGACCTTGTTAAAAACACTTGCGCGTATTTTGCCAGCCGAGAAAGGCAAGGTGTTCATTAAGAACCAAGAACTTCAACATTTTTCTTCAAAAGAAGTGGCGCAAGAACTAGCGATTTTATCACAAACGCCAGAAAATACAATCGATTTATCTGTTTTTGACCTCGTCTCTTTCGGGCGATATCCTTATCAATCGGGCTGGAAAAGTGTCACCACAGAAGATCAAGAGTACATACAATGGGCATTAGAATTAACAGGCTTAACTGAGTTAGCTAGAGAGTCTGTGGCAATTTTATCAGGTGGACAACGTCAACGGGTTTGGATTGCTATGGCGCTAGTGCAGGATACAGATATTTTAATTTTAGATGAACCGACCACCTATTTGGATCCAGCGCATCAGCTAGAAATTTTAAATGTGTTAAAACGAATTAATCAAGAACATCAGAAAACCATCGTGATGACGATTCATGATATTAATTTAGCTTCTCGTTTTTCTGATCGCGTGATTGCGATGAAAGAGGGAAAGATTATCAATGAGGGAACACCGCAAGAAGTGATTACTGTTACTGGCTTAGCAGATGTTTTCGCTATTCAAGCAGAAATTAGTTATCATAGTCAGACACAGCGGCCACTAGTGCTTTCTTATGAGTTGATGGAAATGGAGCTGGATGGATGAAAGGCATAAGCGGATTTTATAGACACCAATGGCAAGTGTTACTTGTCTGTCTTTTTTTGCTAATTGGGACAATGCTTCTGTCATTGATGTTTGGTGCGACGTCGGTTTCGATTCAAACGATTATTGATTCATTTACGCACTTCGATGCGACCAATCAAGCGCATCAAGTCATCCAAACGGTTCGGTTGCCGCGGATTTTAGGGGCCGCTTTTGTGGGAGCAAGTTTAGCGGTGAGTGGGGCGTTAGCGCAAGGGATTACGCAAAACCCATTGGCAGATTCTGGCTTGCTGGGTATCAATGCTGGGGCTGGCTTGGGCTTAGCGCTTGTTTTTGCTTTCCTCCCTCAGGCAAGTTATTGGTGGCTTTTAGTTGTTTCTTTTCTTGGTGCTGGCGTGAGTGTGGCACTGATTTATTATCTTTCTAATCATTCAATTCGAGGAGCAAGCCCCATGCGTCTGACCTTAGTGGGAGCTGGTATTAGTGCCCTTTTTTTATCATTTAGTCAATTCTTAGCCATTCAGTTCAATTTGAGTCAAGAGTTAACGTTTTGGTTTCTTGGCGGTGTCAGCGTTATTTCTTGGGCACAATTAAAAATAGTCGTCCCTATCTTTCTGGGCGCATTTGCATTAGCAATTCTGATTAGTCCGTCGGTGACTATTTTACGGTTTGGCGATGATGCAACAATTGGTTTGGGGCGAAATCCGCAGCGTATTCGGTTGTTTGCCAGTATAACGATTTTGCTTTTATCAGGATTGTCTGTGGCGCTGGTTGGCTCGGTCAGTTTTGTTGGTTTGGTGGTGCCTCATGTGATGCGAACAGTTTCTGGAGAAAATTACCGTCGCTTGATTCCGTTCTCAGCGTTAGGCGGTGCGCTCCTCGTTTTGGTGGCAGATTTAATCGCTCGAATGGTGAATCCGCCTTTTGAAACACCATTTGGGATTATCACGGCCTTAATTGGCATCCCATTCTTTCTTTATTTATTTCGTAAAGGAGGGCAACTAGGATGACACAGAAAAAAGTGTCCCGTTGGGTGGCTATCTTAATAATTGGGATTATCCTAACTGCTTGTATCAGTTTAACGCAAGGGGAGTTATCTGTTTCCTTCATGGATTTAAAAGCCCTTCTTTTGGGACAGGGAAGTCAGGCCAAACAACTGTTAGTTTGGGATTTTCGGTTACCACGGATTGTGCTTGCGGTCCTGGCGGGCGCAGCTTTAGGCTTAAGCGGCGCTATTCTTCAAGGGATTACTCGGAATCCGTTGGCAGATACTGGGATTTTAGGCATTAATGCGGGTGCGGGTTTGGCAGTGATTTTGTTTATTAGTTTTGTTGAGACGACAAGTATCACAACGTTTGCACTTCCACTCGTGGCCTTAGTTGGCGGCTTGCTAGCGGCTGTTGGGATTTTGGTAATCGCGTATCATCATCGTTTAGGATTGACGCCAGTTCGAATGGTCTTAGCGGGTGTCATTTTGAGTACGGGTATTTCAGCACTCACCTTATTAATTACATCAAAAATTGACACTGAAAAGTACCGTTTTGTTACAATGTGGCAAGCAGGCAGTATCTGGGGCAGTAATTGGTTCTTTGTGGGCGCTTTGTTGCCTTGGCTAGTCATCGGGTTCTTTTTTGCGATGAAGCGTCATCGTCTGTTGGATATTTTACAATTGGGGGACGAAACAGCTATTTCTGTAGGTATTGCTGTGAAAAAAGAACGAATCGTTTCGTTGCTGTTAGCGGTGATGTTGGCGGCTTCAGCGATTTCCGTTACAGGGGGAATTAATTTTTTAGGTTTACTTGCGCCACATATTGCTCGCAAATGTGGTTTTACGCAACAAAAACAGGTATTGCCATTGGCGGCGTTGTTTGGGAGTTTGCTTTTATTGGTTAGTGATACGATTGGTCGGCTATTGCCTGGCAATGGAGAAATGCCTGCAGGGATTATTGTTGCGATCATCGGTGCGCCTTATTTTCTTTATTTGTTAATCAAAACAAGCGATTCGTTATAAAAAAGAATCAAAAGCTGGGTCAAGCGATCGTTGTGAAAGCAACTGTCATTTGCTCGGCTTTTTGATTGGCGGATTTTTGAAAAAATAGTATGATAAATGCGTAAGAGCATTGAATGGAGGATGAAAGAATGGAAAACTTTAATTTTTATGTACCAACAGACATCCGTTTTGGGAAAGATCGTTTAGACGAATTACCTGCTGTGTTAGATCAATTTGGCAAAAATGTCTTACTTGTTTATGGTGGCGGTAGTATCAAACGTAATGGCTTGTACCAACAAATTACTGATTTGGCCCAAAAAAACGGGCATACATTGATTGAGTTGAGCGGTGTCGAACCAAACCCGCGCATTGAAACCGTTAGAAAAGGAATTGAGTTGTGTAAAGAAAACCAAGTCGATGTTATTTTAGCAGTTGGCGGTGGTTCGACCATTGATTGTTCCAAAGCAATTGCTGCGGGCTTTTATTCGGAAGAAGATATCTGGACAGTCATTGCAGCCAGAAAAGGGTATACTGGTCCTGCTTTACCAATCGTGACCATCTTGACTTTAGCAGCGACAGGTAGTGAAATGAACGCAGGTGCTGTCATTTCTAACTTAGAAACCAATCAAAAGTTAGGCTTTGGTGGTCCGAATATGATTCCAAAAGTTTCGTTCTTGGATCCAACGAATACTTTTACGGTTCCTCAAAATCAAACAGCAGCTGGCTCAGCGGATATTTTCAGTCATTTGATTGAAAACTATTTTAGTATTTCGACAGGCACAGACGTCCAAGATTTTGTGTCAGAAGGCTTAATGCGAACGGTTATCAAAAATTGTCCTATTGCTTTAGAAAATCCAGAAGATTATGATGCACGTGCTAATTTAATGTGGGCAAGTAGTTTAGCCTTAAATGGCTTAACAGGGCGCGGCAAACAAGGTGTTTGGTCTTGTCACCCAATGGAACATGAATTAAGTGCGTTTTATGACATTACGCATGGGATTGGCTTAGCAATTTTAACGCCTCGTTGGATGAATTACGTTTTGTCTGAACAAACCGTAGGCAAATTTGCACAGTTTGCTCGAAATGTTTGGGGAATAGTCGAACAAGAGGAGGAAGTAGCAGCGAAAAAAGGTATTCAAGCATTGTATGATTACTTTGTGGCTTGTGGCATTCCAATGACATTACCAGAAGTTGGCATCGAAGCAGATAAATTTGAAGAAATGGCACAACAAGCTGTGGCCCATAGTGCAATTGCCGAAAAGGCTTATGTACCATTGGATGCAGCGGATATAGTAGCGATTTATAAAGATTGTTTAACCGAAAGTCAATTTATTTAATTCATAAAAAAGCGGTTTGCCTTGGCAAACCGCTTTTGTTAATAAGAAACAAGTTCTTATAAGTAGTATTTTTCTTTCACAGTTAAATCATCGTTTAATTCATAAACTAATGGTTTACCTGTTGGGATTTCAAGATCCATAATATCTTCATCAGAAATGCCTTCGATGTGTTTAGCTAAAGCACGTAATGAATTACCATGAGCCGCTACTAAGACAGTTTTGTTGTCTTTTAAAGCTGGCGCAATTTCATCTTGCCAGAATGGTAATGCACGTTCCAAAGTAACTTTCAAGTTTTCGCCACCAGGAATATCGCGTTGGTCTAACATTGCATAACGACGGTCGTTTGCTGCAGAACCTTCATCTGTTGCTTCCATTAATGGAGGAAGAGTATCGTAAGAACGACGCCAGATGTGGACTTGTTCGTCTCCGTATTTTTCAGCAGTTTCTTTTTTGTTTAGTCCTTGTAATTTACCATAATGACGTTCGTTTAAGCGCCAAGATTTGATTTGAGGTACCCATAATTGATCTGAGTATTCTAGTAAATAGTTACAAGTTTTGATGGCACGAGTTAAAACAGAAGTATAAGCAACGTCGAATTCGATGCCTGCTTCTTTAATTTTACGGCCGCCTTCTTTTGCTTCTTCAACACCTTCAGGTGCTAAATCTACGTCAGCCCATCCAGTAAATTGGTTTAAGGCATTCCATTCGCTAAGTCCATGACGAGAAAAAACTAATTTTGGCATGTATAAGCTCTCCTTTGAGTTTAGTTTTCTGAAAATAAGATTTCCACGTTTATTGTACACCGTTTTGCGCAAGATTTCCAATGGAAAATAGTAAAAAAACGTGAAAGTTGCTGAAAAATTAGAGTGAAATCGAATCAAAAAAGAAGCCCCATCTGAAGGACTTCTTTTTTCTTCTTAGGAATACAGCCGCTCGACATCTGTCTCAGGTAAATTGATGTACTTATAACAAGTGCCCACCGAAACGCCGCATTTATTAGAAATAAATTGGATTGTTTCTTTGTTTTCATAATATAATGCACGGATTTTGCGGACGGTGCGTCCATCGATTTTTGGACGTCCACCTACTTTTCCGTTTTCACGAGCTTTGTGGAGCCCGACGAGTGTTCGTTCTTTAATTAGTGCACATTCCATCGCAGATAAGCTCTCCATTAATTGGAAATAGGCTTCACCTGTTGGAAGGTGAGTATCAATTCCTTCTGAAATGCTGACAAAATCAACTTGTTTTTCCTTTAACATTTTCATAAAGTCTGTTAATTGGCGGGTTGTTTTACCTAAATGGTGCAATTTACAAACAATAAGTGTATCCCCAGCAGAAAGAAGTTTTTCGACTTCGTCTAAGACACTGATCTCCGCTTGAGGATCAAATGTCTCTTGGAAAATATCATCACAACCAAACGATTGGAGAGTGGTTAGTTGATTTTTTAAATCGTCTTCAATAATAGTTGTGCGTGCATAACCAATTCGTTTCATATATTATCCTTCCTATATAAATAATCTTTTTTCACACATTCTTAACGTGCGGGAACATGTAAGGTTTTCGGTCCATCTTCATAACCGACGATTACCATAGAAACCATATTTAAAAATAAGCCGTGTTCAACGACGCCAACCAAGTTGTCTAAATAAGAACCCAAAGCTTCTGGATCTGTAATTTTTTCTAAATGCAAATCGATGATATGGTGGCCTCCATCTGTTATTAATGTTTCGCCAGCAGCGTTTAAACGAAGTGTTGGGTGATAGCCTTTTTCTTCAAATAAATGCACTAGTTGGCGGCTGCCATAAGGAACAACCTCAACTGGAAGCGGGAAAGCCCCTAAATCGTCCACCATTTTTGATTTATCCACAATCCAAATACATTTCTTTGAATAAGTGGCCACAATTTTTTCAAAAAGTAAGGCAGCGCCACCGCCTTTGATTCCTTGAAAATCAGCGCTGATTTCATCGGCGCCATCAATCGTAAGATCCACATACGGAACCTCATCAATACTTTTTAAAGGAATGCCCAAGGCCAAGGCTTGTTTCTCTGTTTCTTTTGAAGTAGTAACCCCTACGATTGACAATCCTTCTTCTTTTACGCGACGACCAATTTCGTCTACCATAAATTTTGCTGTTGAGCCAGTACCCAAACCGACAATCATGCCGTCTTCTACATATTTTGCAGCTTCGATTCCTACCATTTGTTTCAGATTCATCGCTGTTTTCCGCCCCCTTCAATAGTCAAAGATATTGTACCGTTATTTAACTAAAAAAGATAGAAAGTTTTTGAAAAAGTCATAAAAATTTTTAAAGGAAAAGTACGTTTAAATAGAAGGAAAATCTTTTTTTCGAAAGGCGAAAGAAGAGGGTTGACAGCTGATACTTATCGTGGTATCCTAACAAAGGTGCTTTATCTACAGGTTCCTTATAGGGACGTGCTGACTGTCTATCAAAGCATATTTGATAAAGAGTGCAGAGATTGCATTATTTTTTATCGCGAAAAAAGAACCACCTGGATGTGTGGAACTAGAAGCGAAGTAAGGAAGGAGGAGAACAAGGAATGCCTACAATTAACCAATTAGTACGTAAACCTCGTAAATCTAAAGTAGAAAAATCTGATTCACCAGCCTTAAACAAAGGATATAACAGTTTTAAGAAAACTCAAACAAACGTTAACTCTCCGCAAAAACGTGGAGTTTGTACACGTGTGGGTACGATGACACCTAAAAAACCGAACTCAGCTTTACGTAAATATGCCCGTGTTCGTTTGTCAAACTTAATCGAAGTTACAGCTTATATCCCAGGTATCGGTCACAACTTACAAGAACACAGCGTGGTATTATTACGTGGTGGACGTGTAAAAGACTTACCAGGGGTACGTTACCATATCGTTCGTGGTGCGCTTGATACTGCCGGTGTTAACGACCGTAAACAAAGCCGCTCTAAATACGGTACAAAACGTCCTAAAGCTTAATTATAATAAGACAATAACAACTTGAAAAATCATATTTCGGAAGGAGGAGTTACGGATGCCTCGTAAAGGTCCTGTTGCAAAACGTGATGTTTTACCAGATCCAATTTATAACTCAAAATTAGTAACTCGCTTAATCAACCGTGTAATGGTTGACGGTAAACGCGGGATTGCTGCTAACATTATCTATAATTCATTTGATATCATCAAAGAATCTACAGGTAACGATCCATTGGAAGTTTTTGAACAAGCAATGAAAAACGTTATGCCTGTTCTTGAAGTTAAAGCACGTCGTGTTGGGGGTTCTAACTACCAAGTACCAGTTGAAGTTCGTCCAGAACGTCGTACAACTTTAGGTTTACGTTGGGTAGTTAACTACGCACGTCTACGTGGTGAACACACAATGGAAGAACGTCTAGCGAAAGAAATCATGGATGCTGCTAACAACACTGGCGCTTCTGTTAAAAAACGCGAAGACACACACAAAATGGCAGACGCAAACCGCGCATTTGCTCATTATCGTTGGTAAGATCCTCTCTGTCTGTCGCGTAAAGTGGCAGCAGAAAGTCAATTTACAATCGATTTAAATAAAGAGAGGAGTAAACATACAAAATGGCAAGAGAATTTTCACTTGAAAAAACTCGTAACATTGGTATCATGGCCCACGTTGATGCTGGTAAAACAACAACAACTGAGCGTATCTTGTACTACACTGGTAAAATCCATAAAATCGGTGAAACCCATGAAGGTGCTTCACAAATGGACTGGATGGAACAAGAACAAGAACGTGGTATCACGATTACATCCGCTGCGACAACTGCACAGTGGAAAGGCTACCGTGTAAATATCATCGATACTCCAGGACACGTGGACTTCACAATTGAAGTACAACGTTCTCTACGCGTATTAGATGGTGCGGTAACAGTTCTTGACTCTCAATCAGGTGTAGAACCTCAAACAGAAACTGTTTGGCGTCAAGCGACTGAATATAAAGTTCCTCGTATTGTATTCTGTAACAAAATGGATAAAATCGGTGCGGACTTCTTCTATTCAGTAGAATCATTACATGATCGTTTACAAGCAAACGCTCATCCAATTCAAATTCCAATCGGAGCTGAAGAAGACTTCACTGGAATCATTGACTTGATTAAAATGAAAGCTGAAATCTACACAAATGATTTGGGAACAGATATTCAAGAAACTGATATTCCTGAAGATTATTTAGAAAAAGCGCAAGAATGGCGCGAAAAATTAGTTGAAGCTGTTGCTGAAACTGACGAAGACTTAATGATGAAATATCTTGAAGGTGAAGAAATCACTGAAGAAGAATTAGTCGCTGGTATCCGTCAAGCAACAATCAACGTTGAGTTCTTCCCTGTATTAGCTGGTTCAGCATTCAAGAATAAAGGGGTTCAATTAATGTTGGACGCTGTTCTTGAGTACTTACCATCTCCATTAGATATCGATGCTATCAAAGGGATCGATACTAAAACAGACGAAGAAACAACTCGTCCAGCTGATGACGAAGCACCTTTCGCTTCATTAGCATTTAAAGTTATGACTGACCCATTCGTAGGTCGTTTAACTTTCTTCCGTGTTTATTCTGGTGTCCTTGAAAGTGGTTCATACGTATTGAACGCTTCAAAAGGCAAAAAAGAACGTATCGGTCGTATCCTACAAATGCACGCCAACACTCGTCAAGAAATTGACAAAGTGTACTCTGGTGATATCGCTGCTGCTGTTGGTCTAAAAGACACAACAACTGGTGATACATTATGTGCATTAGATGCACCAGTTATTCTTGAATCTATTGAATTCCCTGACCCAGTTATCCAAGTCGCTGTTGAACCTAAATCAAAAGCTGACCAAGATAAAATGGGCGTGGCTCTACAAAAACTTGCTGAAGAAGATCCATCATTCCGCGTTGAAACAAACGTTGAAACTGGTGAAACAGTTATCTCTGGTATGGGTGAATTGCACTTAGACGTTTTAGTAGACCGTATGAAACGTGAATTCAAAGTTGAAGCTAACGTAGGTGCTCCTCAAGTATCTTACCGCGAAACATTCCGTGCTGCGACTAAAGCAGAAGGTAAATTCGTTCGTCAGTCTGGTGGTAAAGGACAATACGGTCACGTATGGGTTGAATTTACACCAAATGAAGAAGGTAAAGGCTTCGAGTTTGAAAACGCAATTGTCGGTGGTGTGGTTCCTCGTGAATACATCCCAGCAGTTGAAAAAGGGTTAGAAGACTCTATGAACAACGGTGTTCTTGCTGGTTATCCATTAGTTGATATCAAAGCAAAACTTTACGATGGTTCATACCACGATGTCGATTCAAATGAAACGGCCTTCCGTGTAGCTGCTTCTATGGCATTGAAAGCTGCGGCTAAAAATGCAAACCCAGTTATTTTAGAACCAATGATGAAAGTTACAATTACTGTTCCTGAAGATTACTTAGGTGATATCATGGGACACGTAACAAGTCGTCGTGGACGTGTTGAAGGTATGGAAGCACACGGTAACTCTCAAATCGTTAATGCGATGGTACCTTTAGCTGAAATGTTTGGTTATGCTACAACATTACGTTCAGCAACACAAGGACGCGGTACATTTATGATGGTATTTGACCACTATGAAGACGTACCTAAGTCTGTTCAAGAAGAAATCATCAAGAAAAACGGCGGCAACGCATAATTTTCCTTGAGAATAAAAGGTTTGTTTTTAGAACTATCCTTTTTTCAAGATTTCGTGTAAAATAGCTTATGATGATCAGACGATTTTTAGTAACGTCTATCACATATAAAACAAACAATAAAATTTATATTTTTAGGAGGAACATTCAAAATGGCAAAAGAAAAATTTGACCGTTCTAAATCCCATGTTAACATTGGTACTATCGGACACGTTGACCATGGTAAAACTACATTAACAGCTGCAATTGCTACTGTATTATCAAAACACGGTGGCGGGGAAGCACAAAGCTACGATTCTATCGATAACGCTCCAGAAGAAAAAGAACGTGGAATCACAATCAACACTTCTCATATCGAATATGAAACTGAAACTCGTCACTATGCACACGTTGACTGCCCAGGACACGCGGACTACGTTAAAAACATGATCACTGGTGCTGCTCAAATGGACGGAGCTATCTTAGTAGTTTCTGCTGCTGATGGTCCTATGCCTCAAACACGTGAACATATCTTATTATCACGTAACGTTGGTGTACCATACATCGTTGTATTCTTAAACAAAATGGATATGGTTGATGACGAAGAATTATTAGAATTAGTAGAAATGGAAGTTCGTGACTTATTATCAGAATACGATTTCCCAGGCGATGATGTTCCAGTTATCGCAGGTTCTGCTTTGAAAGCTTTAGAAGGCGACGAGTCTTATGAAGAAAAAATCTTAGAATTAATGGCTGCAGTTGACGAATATATCCCAACTCCAGAACGTGATACTGACAAACCATTCATGATGCCAGTCGAAGACGTATTCTCAATCACTGGACGTGGTACTGTTGCTACAGGCCGTGTTGAACGTGGTGAAGTTCGCGTTGGTGACGAAGTTGAAATCGTTGGTATTAAAGACGAAACATCTAAAACAACTGTTACAGGTGTTGAAATGTTCCGTAAATTATTAGACTACGCTGAAGCAGGCGACAACATCGGTGCTTTATTACGTGGTGTTGCACGTGAAGATATCGAACGTGGACAAGTATTAGCTAAACCAGCTACAATCACTCCACACACAAAATTCAAAGCTGAAGTATACGTATTATCAAAAGAAGAAGGCGGACGTCACACTCCATTCTTCACTAACTACCGTCCTCAATTCTACTTCCGTACAACAGACGTTACTGGTGTTGTAGAATTGCCAGAAGGTACTGAAATGGTAATGCCTGGTGATAACGTTGCTATGGACGTTGAATTAATTCACCCAATCGCTATCGAAGACGGAACTCGTTTCTCTATTCGTGAAGGCGGACGTACTGTAGGTTCAGGCGTTGTTACTGAAATCGTTAAATAATTAACTTTTTAACTATAGCTTTAACCAGCGTGAAAAACTGGGGTATTCGGACGTAAGACCAGAGAATTTATTCTCTGGTCTTTTTTTTGTTTAGAAATTGGCTGGCTAAAAAATAAGCCAATTGGCTGTTTTAGCAGACTTGTTTCTTCCGTATACTTGGAGAAAAAGGTTAGGTGATTTAATGGAAAAAGTATTGACGATTGCAGGCTCCGATTCAACTGGAGGGGCAGGGATTCAAGCAGATTTAAAAACATTTGAAGAGTATGGAGTTTTTGGATTTTCAAGTTTAACCTCGATTGTGACGATGGATCCTACGACAGATTGGTCACATGAAGTAACTGAATTGCCAGAAACGCTCTTAGAAAAACAATTGATTTCGGTTTTTGCAGGCGGTCCAGTAGCGGCTTTGAAAACAGGGATGATGGGTAATGAACAAAATATTAAAATGGCTAGTAAGTACATTAAACAAGAAAAAATTCAAAAAGTCGTGATTGACCCAGTCATTGCTTGTAAGGGAACGGCACAAATTCTGCAACCCAAAAGTGTGGAAGGCCTAAAAAACGATTTACTGCCATTAGCATTAGTTGCCACGCCTAATTTAATTGAAGCGGGCATCTTATCTGGTTTAGGCGAAATTTCTTCCGTGGCGGAGATGGAAGAAGCGGCAAAACGAATTGTACAAATGGGAGCCAAGCATGTCGTGGTTAAAGGGGGACATCGCTTAGCTGGTGAAAAAGCACTGGACTTATTTTACGATGGTCACACCGCGCATCTTTTGGAAAATGAATTATATCCAACTGATTATAATCATGGTGCAGGTTGTACTTTTTCAGCGGCAATCACAGCTGGCTTGGCGAAAGGTTATTCGGTGTTAGAAGCAGTAACTTTAGCGAAAAAATTTGTAGCAGCGGCGATTAAACACGGTATTCAAGTTAATCCTTATGTGGGGCACGTGTGGCATGGCGCTTACACTCATGCGGAACAACGGATGCGTAAGAAAGCATAATATTTAGAACTAGAGGAGTCTGTCAAGGACTGGCTCTAGTTTTTTTGTGATAAAGAATAACAATAGTAGGTATTACGTTAAAAGAATGTTCAAATTTTTAAAAGAGGAGTAGAATAGAACTGTAATTGCAAAAAAAGAAGCGGAACATAGAAGGGGTGTTAACTTTTCTGTGCTTCAGTTTAGAACGGACTGTGGTGTTTGTTTTGACGAACTACCGGAAAGCGACTTCTTTTTGTTTTGGCTTCAAATGGTATTTAATGGAGGGAATGCAATGTTAGAAAAAGAAACGTACAGTCAACTGTTTAAATGGTCTTTTTCAAAAAAGACACAAGTCACATACTGGGATGGTACCGTCAAAGAGTATGGGCAAGGGTCGGGGGATCCGGTTTTTAAAATTGTATTCAATGAAAAAATTCCTGTGAAGGATTTACTGAATAACGCTTCGTTAACTTTAGGGGAAGCCTACATGGATCGCAAAATTGAAATCGAAGGTGATATCCAAGCACTGATTTATGATGTGTATAACCAAAAGGATAGCTTTTTACACAATGCTAAATTTATTAAATGGCTTCCTAAAGAAAGTCATTCAAAAAAACGTTCGCAAGAGGATATTCACAGCCATTACGATCTAGGAAATGATTTTTACAAAAAATGGCTTGACCAAACAATGACGTATTCATGTGCTTATTTTAAAACGCCTGAAGATACATTAGAACAAGCGCAAGTGAATAAAGTTCATCATATTTTAGATAAATTGTTTATCAAAGAGGGCGACACTTTACTGGATATTGGCTGCGGCTGGGGCACGTTAATTTTAACTGCGGTGAAAGAATATGGAGCCAAAGCAACTGGGATTACATTAAGTGAAGAGCAATTTCATCATATTCGCCATATTATAGAAAAAGAAGGTCTACAAGATCGAATGACTGTCAAATTGATGGATTATCGTGATTTAAAAGGAGAGTCTTTTGACCATATTACGAGTGTTGGGATGTTTGAACATGTCGGTGCGGAAAATCTACATGAATATTTTGATGTCGTTCAGCGGAATTTAGCGCCTAAAGGTACGGCGTTGATTCATGGGATCAGTCGCCAACAAGGTGGGGCTAAAAATGCTTGGATTAATCGTTATATTTTCCCTGGTGGCTATATTCCTGGTGTCACTGAGCTAGTCGGCCATATGACAGAAAACGACTTGCAAGTGATTGACTTGGAAAGTTTGCGCAGAGATTATCAATTGACGTTGGAACATTGGACAAAAAACTTCCATAATATAGAAGCAGAAATTGTTGACGAAAAAGGCGAGCGCTTCTATCGAATGTGGGACTTATATTTGCAAGCATGTGCAGCCTCATTCCAAGCAAGCAATATTGATGTTATTCAATATTTATTGGTTCATCCAGATAACAATGATATTCCAATGCGCCGGATTGGTTAATAGAATAAAAAAGAAAGAATTTGAGATTCTGGTAAAAAAGGAATCCCAAATTCTTTTTTTATAAAAATAGAATGAAAAGAATTGAAAAACAAAACAAATGCTTTTCAAAACAAGAAAAAATTCTTTCAAAAAAACGCAGAAAATCCTTGCTAACACTATCCTTTCATAGTATAATCAAAAAGGTGCTGTTTACAGGAGTGTAAAAAGCATTGGTAGATCAACGATTTGATTTGCCGGCTGTGAAGCGAGAGGTTGCGACACGCTCGGACGCTTTGCCATGAACGAGCATGCCGGATAAATTTTCGTGGAGCTATGTCTACTTTTAAAATAGGCGAAGGAGGGAACAAGATGGCAAAACAAAAAATTCGTATCCGTTTAAAAGCGTATGAACACCGTATTTTAGATCAATCAGCGGATAAAATTGTGGAAACAGCAAAAAGAACTGGAGCTGACGTATCAGGTCCGATTCCATTACCAACAGAACGCTCACTTTACACAGTTATTCGTGCGACTCATAAATACAAAGATTCTCGCGAACAATTCGAAATGCGTACTCACAAACGTCTAATTGACATTGTGAACCCAACACCAAAAACAGTTGACGCTCTAATGAAGCTTGACTTACCGTCTGGTGTTAATATTGAAATCAAACTATAAAATTAAGATGGAGGTGTACTCATGACCAAAGGAATCTTAGGGAAAAAAGTGGGAATGACACAAATCTTTACTGAGTCTGGTGAATTAATTCCAGTAACAGTAGTTGAAGCTACGCCAAACGTAGTTTTACAAGTAAAAACTGTTGAAACTGACGGATACGAAGCTATCCAAGTTGGTTACCAAGACAAACGTGAAGTTTTATCAAACAAACCTGCGAAAGGTCATGTTGCAAAAGCAAACACGGCTCCTAAGCGCTTCATTAAAGAATTCAAGAATGTTGAGCTAGGAGAATATGAAGTAGGTAAAGAAATCAAAGTAGATGTTTTCCAAGCAGGAGACGTTGTTGATGTTACAGGTACTACGAAAGGTAAAGGATTCCAAGGGGCAATCAAACGTCACGGCCAAAGCCGCGGACCTATGTCTCATGGTTCTCGTTATCACCGTCGTCCTGGGTCAATGGGTCCAGTAGCGCCTAACCGTGTATTTAAAAATAAACGACTAGCCGGCCGTATGGGTGGCGACCGCGTAACAATTCAAAACCTTGAAGTTGTTAAAGTGGACGTAGAAAGAAATGTTATCTTAATCAAAGGAAACATTCCTGGAGCGAAAAAATCTTTAATCACAATCAAATCAGCTGTGAAAGCTAAATAAGTGTAGGGAAAGGAGGAACTAAGGAATGCCGAATGTAGCATTATTCAAACAAGATGGAACTCAAAACGGTGAAATCACTTTAAATGAAGAAATCTTCGGAATCGAACCTAATGAAAGTGTTGTCTATGATGCAATCATCATGCAACGTGCTTCATTAAGACAAGGAACACACGCAGTTAAAAACCGTAGCGCTGTTCGTGGCGGTGGCCGCAAACCATGGCGTCAAAAAGGAACTGGTCGTGCTCGTCAAGGTTCAATCCGTTCACCACAATGGCGTGGAGGTGGCGTAGTCTTTGGACCAACACCGCGTTCATACAGCTACAAACTTCCTAAAAAAGTTCGTCGCTTAGCAATGAAATCTGTATTATCAGATAAAGTTGCTGAAAATAACTTGGTAGCAGTAGAAGGTTTAAGCTTCGATGCACCAAAAACAAAAGAATTCAAACAAGTTCTTGCTAACTTGTCTATCGATACTAAAGTATTAGTTGTTTTAGAAAATGGTAACGACTTTGCAGCTTTATCAGCTCGTAACTTACCAAACGTTTCTGTAGTAACTTCTGATAACGTTAGTGTGTTAGATGTTGTGTCAGCTAACAAAGTCTTGGCAACACAAACAGCTCTTACTCAAATTGAGGAGGTGCTTGCATAATGGAATTACTAGACGTAATCAAACGCCCAGTGATCACTGAAAAATCCATGTTAGCTATGGACGAAAAGAAATATACTTTCGAAGTGGACACTCGCGCAAACAAAACTTTAGTAAAACAAGCTGTTGAATCAGCATTCGATGTTAAAGTAGCAAACGTAAACATCTTAAACGTGCGTCCAAAATTCAAACGCATGGGTAAATATGCAGGTTATACAAAAAAACGTCGCAAAGCGATCGTTACATTAACTGAAGATTCAAAAGAAATTCAATTATTCGAAGCTGCTGAATAAGCAGTCCTGAACAATATCAACGTAGGAGGGAAATAAGACGTGGCGATTAAAAAGTACAAACCTACCACAAATGGCCGTCGTAACATGACAAGTTCTGATTTCGCTGAAATCACAACTTCAACACCAGAAAAATCATTGTTACAGCCATTAAAAAACAATGCCGGTCGTAACAACAACGGTCGCATTACGGTTCGTCACCAAGGTGGCGGTCACAAACGTCAATACCGTGTGATTGACTTCAAACGTAATAAAGATAACGTCGCAGCGGTTGTTAAAACGATCGAGTACGATCCAAACCGTTCTGCTAACATCGCGTTAGTTCATTACGAAGACGGGGTTAAGGCATACATCTTAGCACCAAAAGGATTAGAAGTAGGCATGCGCCTAGTATCTGGTCCAGAAGCAGATATTAAAGTAGGTAACGCATTACCATTGGAAAACATTCCAGTTGGTACAGTTATCCACAACATTGAAATGAAACCTGGTAAAGGTGGACAATTAATCCGTTCAGCTGGAACAAGCGCGCAAGTACTTGGTAAAGAAGGCAAATACGTATTAATCCGCTTAAACTCTGGCGAAGTTCGTATGATCTTAGCAACTTGCCGTGCAACAATCGGTTCAGTTGGTAACGAACAACACGAATTAATCAACATTGGTAAAGCTGGCCGCTCTCGTTGGATGCGTAAACGCCCAACTGTTCGTGGTAGCGTAATGAACCCTAACGATCACCCACACGGTGGTGGTGAAGGTAAAACACCAATTGGACGTAAAGCGCCAGTATCTCCATGGGGTCAACCAGCAATTGGATACAAAACACGTAATAAAAAAGCTAAATCAGACAAACTTATCGTTCGTCGTCGTACTAAATAATTTTTTTGACCATGTGTCGTACATTTTGAGAGGAGGTTCACCATGGGTCGTAGTTTAAAAAAAGGACCTTTCGTCGATGATCATTTGATGAAAAAGGTCGAAGCACAACAAGGTGCCGAAAAGAAAAAAGTAATTAAAACTTGGTCTCGCCGCTCTACAATTTTTCCATCATTCGTAGGTTTCACAATCGCTGTATATGATGGACGGAAACATGTCCCTGTTTACATTCAAGAAGACATGGTAGGACATAAATTAGGTGAATTTGCACCAACTAGAACTTATCGTGGCCACGTTGCTGACGATAAAAAAACTAAACGCTAATTTTGAGGGGAGGATATGCAAATGTCAGAACAAATTACATCAGCTAAAGCAACTGCAAAAACAGTTCGCACTTCACCTCGTAAAGCACGTTTAGTAATCGATCTTATCAGAGGGAAAAGCGTTGCGGATGCAATTTCAATCTTGAAATTCACACCGAACAAGTCTGCTGGAATCATTGAAAAAGTTTTAATGTCAGCAGTTGCTAACGCAGAAAACAACTTTGACTTAGACGTTGAAAGCTTAGTCGTATCTGAAGCATTTGTTAACGAAGGACCAACAATGAAACGTTTCCGTCCTCGTGCAAAAGGTTCAGCTTCACCAATCAACAAACGTACTAGTCACATCACAGTAGTTGTAACAGAGAAATAAGTCTCATGAAATAGGCTGTTTTCTTTATGAAAACAGAGCTTAAACATTTAAGAGGAGGGACAATCAGTGGGTCAAAAAGTACATCCAATTGGAATGCGTGTAGGCATCATCCGCGACTGGGATGCGAAATGGTATGCTGAAAAAGAGTATGCTGAATTCTTACACGAAGATTTAAGAATCCGTAAATTTATCGCAACAAAACTTGCTGATGCTGCTGTATCTACAATTGAAATCGAACGCGCTGCAAACCGTGTTAACATTTCAATTCACACAGCTAAACCAGGTATGGTTATCGGTAAAGGCGGATCTGAAGTCGAAAACCTAAGAAAAGAATTAAACAAATTAACTGGCAAACGAGTTCACATCAACATCGTTGAAATCAAAAAACCAGATTTAGATGCAAAATTAGTAGGCGAAGGAATTGCACGTCAATTAGAAAACCGTGTTGCTTTCCGTCGTGCTCAAAAACAAGCCATCCAACGCGCAATGCGTGCTGGCGCTAAAGGAATCAAAACTCAAGTATCAGGTCGTCTAAACGGTGCGGATATCGCTCGTTCAGAAGGATACTCTGAAGGAACTGTACCACTTCATACATTACGTGCGGACATTGATTACGCATGGGAAGAAGCGGACACTACTTACGGAAAACTAGGAGTTAAAGTGTGGATCTATCGTGGAGAAATTCTTCCAACGAAAAAAAACACTGAGAAAGGAGGGAAATAATCATGTTAGTACCTAAACGTGTAAAACACCGTCGTGAATTCCGCGGAAAAATGCGCGGTGAAGCTAAAGGCGGAAAAGAAGTAGCATTTGGTGAATGGGGTTTACAAGCAACTGAATCTCACTGGATTACTAACCGTCAAATCGAAGCAGCCCGTATTGCAATGACTCGTTACATGAAACGTGGCGGGAAAGTATGGATTAAAATTTTCCCTCACAAGTCTTACACAAGTAAAGCTATCGGCGTACGTATGGGTAAAGGTAAAGGGGCACCAGAAGGCTGGGTATCACCAGTTAAACGTGGTAAAATCATGTTTGAAATCGCAGGCGTTCCTGAAGAAGTAGCTCGTGAAGCTCTTCGTCTTGCATCTCACAAATTGCCGGTAAAAACTAAGATCGTAAAACGTGAGGAAATGGGTGGTGAATCGAATGAAGGTTAAAGAAATCAGAGAATTAACCACTGCCGAAATGCTAGATAAAGAAAAACAATTAAAAGAAGAATTGTTCAACTTAAGATTCCAATTAGCAACAGGTCAATTAGAAAACACTGCACGTATTAAAGAAGTACGTCAATCGATTGCACGCATCAAAACAGTATTGCGTGAACAAGCTAACTAATAGTGGAAGGAGGCCAAACGCGTATGACTGAAGAAAGAAATCAACGTAAAGTTTACCAAGGTCGCGTGGTATCAGACAAAATGGATAAAACAATCACAGTTGTCGTTGAAACAAAGAAAAACCACCCAATCTATGGCAAACGTATGAAATATTCTAAAAAATATAAAGCGCATGATGAAAACAACACAGCGAAAGTTGGAGACATCGTAAAAATCATGGAAACTCGTCCATTATCAGCTACAAAACGTTTCCGTTTACTAGAGGTAGTCGAAGAAGCAGTTATTATCTAATAAAACGAGAATTTCCTAATAGATTGAAGCACAAAATCTGAAAGGGGGATACACATCGTGATCCAACAAGAAAGTCGTTTAAGAGTCGCTGACAATTCTGGCGCACGTGAAATTTTAACGATCAAAGTCCTAGGCGGATCTGGTCGTAAAACTGCTAACATCGGTGACGTTATTGTTGCTACTGTCAAACAAGCAACGCCAGGTGGGGTTGTTAAAAAAGGTGAAGTAGTTAAAGCCGTTATCGTTCGTACAAAATCTGGCGCTCGTCGTGCTGACGGTTCTTACATCAAATTTGATGAAAATGCTGCGGTAATTATCCGTGACGATAAAAGCCCACGCGGAACACGTATCTTCGGACCAGTTGCACGTGAATTACGTGAAAACAACTTCATGAAGATCGTTTCTCTAGCACCAGAAGTATTATAATCTCGAGCCCACGTTAAAGGAGGTGCGAAACAGTAATGTTTGTTAAAAAAGGCGATAAAGTAAAAGTTATCACTGGTAAAGATAAAAACAAAGAAGGCGTTGTCTTAGCAGCGTTTCCTAAACAAGATAAAGTTATCGTTGAAGGTGTCAACGTCGTTAAAAAACACCAAAAACCAAACCAAGCAGCCCCACAAGGTGGAATCCTTGAAGTGGAAGCGCCAATTCATGTTTCTAATGTAATGGTGATTGATCCTTCAAACGGAGAAGCTACTAAAGTTGCGTTTAAAGAAGTCGACGGCAAAAAAGTCCGCGTTTCTAAAAAAACAGGTGAAGTTTTAGATAAATAAAAATTGCGGAAGGAGGGCTTACTGAATGAACCGCCTGAAAGAAAAATATATTAAAGAAGTAACACCATCATTGGTGGAAAAATTTAATTACAGCTCAGTTATGCAAACACCTAAAGTTGATAAAATCGTTATCAACATGGGTGTGGGTGATGCAGTATCAAATGCTAAAAACTTAGACAAAGCTGTTGAAGAATTAGCATTAATCACTGGTCAAAAACCACTTATCACAAAAGCTAAAAAATCTATCGCTGGATTCCGTTTACGTGAAGGAATGCCAATCGGTGCGAAAGTAACGCTACGCGGCGAAAGAATGTACGAATTTTTAGATAAATTAGTAACAGTTTCTTTACCTCGTGTACGTGACTTCCACGGTGTCAGCAAAAAAGCTTTCGATGGTCGTGGTAACTATACTTTAGGTATTAAAGAACAATTAATCTTCCCAGAAGTTGATTATGATTTAGTAGATAAAGTACGCGGTATGGACATCGTAATTGTTACAACAGCGAACACTGACGAAGAGTCTCGCGAATTGTTGGCACAATTAGGTATGCCATTCCAAAAATAATATAAGGAGGCGAACTACGTGGCTAAAAAATCAATGATTGCTAAAAACAAACGTCCTGCTAAACATTCAACACAAGCTTATACTCGTTGTGAACGTTGTGGACGTCCACATTCAGTTTATCGTAAATTTCATCTTTGCCGTATTTGCTTCCGCGAACTTGCCTATAAAGGTCAAATTCCCGGCGTGAAGAAAGCTAGCTGGTAAACAAGTAAACTCGCATAAAGGAGGTAAATAGTTCAATGGTCATGACAGATCCAATTGCAGATTTTCTAACGCGCATTCGTAATGCGAACATGGTTAAACATGAAACTTTAGAAGTACCTGCTTCAAAAATCAAACGTGATATCGCAGAAATCCTGAAACGTGAAGGATTTATCCGCGACGTAGAATACATCGAAGATGACAAACAAGGCGTAATCCGTGTTTTCCTAAAATATGGTAAAAACGAAGAACGTGTTATCACAAACTTAAAACGTATTTCTAAACCAGGTTTACGTGCATACGTAAAAGCTGACGAAGTACCAAAAGTATTAAACGGTCTAGGAATTGCAATCATCTCTACATCAGAGGGTGTAATTACTGACAAAGAAGCTAGAGCGAAAAATATCGGCGGCGAAGTAATCGCCTACGTATGGTAATTCTAAAAAATACACAAGGAGGTGTCTCTAAGTGAGCCGTATTGGTAATAAAGTTGTTGTTCTTCCTGCTGGTGTTGAAATCAAGCAAGACGGAAACAACATTACAGTTAAAGGACCTAAAGGTGAATTAACACGCGAATTTTCTTCTGATATCAAAATGAACATCGAAGGAAACGAAGTGACATTCACTCGTCCAAACGATTCAAAAGAAATGAAAACAATCCACGGAACAACTCGTGCAAACTTCAACAACATGGTTGTTGGTGTTTCTGAAGGTTTCCAAAAAGCACTTGAACTTATCGGGGTCGGATACCGTGCCCAAGTACAAGGCAACAAATTAACTTTAAACGTTGGTTATTCTCATCCTGTCGAAATGACAGCACCAGAAGGCGTAACATTTGAAGTACCTGCGAACACACAAGTTATCGTTAAAGGCATCAACAAAGAAGTTGTTGGTGAATTAGCTGCTAACATCCGTGGCGTTCGTCCTCCAGAACCTTATAAAGGCAAAGGGATTCGCTATGTTGGTGAATTTGTACGCCGTAAAGAAGGTAAAACTGGTAAATAATAACAGCTGTGTAGAAAACAGAAGTCAACAACAAGCAACTGTCATTTTATGGGATTTTTCCAATAAAATGCTTTTGTCTTGTCTGCCAGCTTCTCTTTTCCGTAATCTGCTGACTGCTTGAAATATTAGTAGTAAACATTAAATCAAAGAGGTGAAAATTGTGATTACAAAACCAGATAAAAACAAAACACGTCAAAAGAGACATCGTCGTGTACGTAACAAAATCTCTGGTACTGCTGAGTGCCCACGCTTGAACATTTTCCGTTCTAACAAAAACATCTACGCGCAAGTCATTGATGACGTAGCGGGTGTGACGCTAGCAAGTGCCTCTGCCTTGGATAAAGAAATTTCAGGTGGAACAAAAACAGAAACAGCTGCAGCTGTTGGTAAACTAGTTGCTGAACGTGCCGCTGAAAAAGGCATCAAAAAAGTAGTCTTCGACCGTGGTGGATACCTTTACCATGGCCGCGTGCAAGCTTTAGCTGAAGCTGCTCGTGAAAATGGACTAGAATTTTAGGAGAAGGAGGAACACCATTCATGGTTTATATTGATCCAAAACATTTGGAATTAGAAGACCGCGTTGTAGCGATCAACCGTGTAACAAAAGTTGTTAAAGGTGGACGTCGTTTACGTTTCGCAGCTTTAGTTGTTGTCGGTGACAAAAACGGACACGTTGGTTTCGGTACTGGTAAAGCACAAGAAGTACCTGAAGCTATCCGTAAAGCAATCGAAGACGCGAAGAAAAACTTAGTTGAAGTGCCTATGGTTGGTTCTACTATCCCGCACGAAGTAATTGGCGTATTCGGTGGCGGCCGTATCCTTATGAAACCTGCAGTAGAAGGTTCTGGGGTAGCTGCTGGTGGACCAGTTCGTGCCGTATTGGAATTAGCTGGTGTAGCAGATATTACATCTAAATCACTAGGTTCAAACACACCTATTAACGTTGTTCGCGCAACTGTTGAAGGTCTAAAACAATTAAAACGTGCCGAAGAAGTGGCAGCACTTCGCGGTAAATCTGTAGAAGAAATTATCGGTTAAGGAGGACAAAAATAATGGCTGAATTAAAAATTACTTTAAAACGCAGTGTTATCGGACGTCCTCAAAACCAACGTGCTACAGTTAAAGCGTTAGGTTTAGGTAAAGTGAATAGTACTGTTACAAAACCTGCCAATGAAGCAATCAAAGGTATGGTTAACACTATTTCACATTTAGTGGACGTAGAAGAAGTTTAAGATTTATAGATTTGTAATAGAAGATTGCTTAAGGAGGTGCCAAACCTATGAAACTTCATGAATTAAAACCTGCTGAGGGCTCACGCCAAGTACGTAACCGTGTTGGACGTGGTACTTCATCTGGTAATGGTAAAACAGCTGGCCGTGGACAAAAAGGGCAAAAAGCCCGTTCAGGCGGTGGTGTTCGTTTAGGATTTGAAGGGGGTCAAACTCCATTATTCCGTCGTTTACCAAAACGTGGGTTTACAAACATTAATCGTAAAGATTACGCTGTTGTAAACTTAGATACTTTAAACCGTTTTGAAGATGGAACAGAAGTAACTCCTGTTGTCCTAAAAGAAGCAGGAATCGTTAAAAACGAAAAAGCGGGAATCAAAGTTCTTGCAGATGGTGAGTTAACGAAAAAATTAACTGTGAAAGCAGCTAAATTCTCGAAATCAGCACAAGAAGCTATCGAAGCTGCTGGTGGTTCAATCGAGGTGATCTAATTGTTCAAGCTATTAAAGAACGCCTTTAAAGTCAAAGACATTAGATCAAAAATCTTATTTACAGTTTTAATCTTGTTTGTATTTCGCCTAGGTGCGCACATTACTGTGCCCGGGGTGAATGCAAAGGGATTGTCTGATTTAAGTAGCTTACCCTTTTTGAATATGTTGAATATGGTGAGTGGTAGTGCCATGCAAAACTTCTCTATCTTCTCGATGGGGGTTTCGCCATACATTACAGCCTCTATTATTATTCAACTATTGCAAATGGATATTGTACCTAGATTTGTAGAATGGTCAAAACAAGGGGAAGTTGGGCGTAAGAAATTAAATCAAGCAACAAGATATCTAACGATTGTCTTGGGTGTGGCTCAGTCAATGGGGATCACTGCTGGTTTTAATAGCTTAAGTCAAACTGGGATTGTCAACAATCCAACCTTAGGTACCTTTGTGATGATTGCAGTTATTTTAACTGCTGGGACGATGTTTGTGACTTGGATGGGTGAACAAATTACAGAAAAAGGAATCGGAAATGGTGTTTCAATGATTATCTTTGCCGGGATTATTTCTCGTTTGCCAGGAGCAGTCAAAGAAATCTATGAAGATTACTTCGTCAATATCGAGTCTTCTCGTATTTGGCAATCTGTTATTTTCATTGCAATCTTAGTTATTGCTATTTTGGTGATTGTTACAGTCGTAACGTTCTTCCAACAAGCAGAGCGTAAGATTCCAATCCAATATACAAAACGTGTTTCTGGTGCACCAACAAGTAGTTATTTACCGTTAAAAGTAAATGCTGCTGGGGTTATTCCAGTTATCTTTGCCAGCTCGTTAATTGCAACACCAAATGCCATTTTACAAGCTTTCTCATCAAAATTCGCTGGTGAAAATTGGTATGACATTATGACAAAAATCTTCAGTTATAACACAGTTCCAGGGGCAATCATCTATACTGTCCTAATCGTTGCGTTTACGTTCTTCTATGCATTTGTTCAAGTAAACCCTGAGAAATTAGCGGAAAACTTACAAAAACAAGGAAGCTACATTCCAAGCGTGCGACCAGGTAAAGGTACAGAAGAATATGTATCTGGCGTGTTAATGAGATTAAGTGTTGTCGGCTCAATTTTCCTAGGACTTGTTGCTTTACTTCCAATCATTGCGCAAATGGTTTGGAACTTACCTCAATCAATCGGTTTAGGTGGAACAAGTTTACTAATCGTTATCGGGGTTGCATTAGAAACAACGAAACAATTAGAAGGATTAATGATGAAACGTCAATATGTCGGCTTTATCAATAAGTAAGAATCGAGTGTTGAGGTTTTACCTCAGCACCATTCTCACATATGGCTAGCTTCATAAGCCGGTCTTTAAAATTAGGAGGAGAATATATGAACCTCATTTTAATGGGATTACCTGGAGCAGGTAAAGGCACCCAAGCAGAAAAAATCATTGATACGTATGGCATTCCACATATTTCTACTGGAGATATGTTCCGTGCAGCAATGAAAAATGAAACTGCCTTGGGCCTAGAAGCGAAATCTTATATCGATAAAGGTGAACTGGTTCCTGACGAAGTAACAAACGGAATTGTTAAAGAACGCCTTGCTGAACCAGACACAGACAAAGGATTCCTATTAGATGGTTTCCCACGTACACTGGATCAAGCAAAAGCATTAGATACAATGCTTAAAGAATTAAACAAAAAAATTGATGCTGTCATTGACATCCATGTAGAAGAAGATGTATTAATCGAGCGTTTAGCTGGACGATTCATCTGTCGCACATGTGGCGCAACGTATCATAAATTATTCAACCCGCCAAAAGTTGAAGGCACTTGTGATCGCTGTGGCGGACATGAATTCTACCAAAGAGAAGATGATAAGCCCGAAACGGTTAAAAATCGTTTGGCAGTCAACATTGAAAGTAGCGCACCAATCTTAGCTTTCTATAAAGAACAAGGCTTGATGCATACAATCGATGGCAATCGCGAAATCGATACTGTTTTTTCTGATGTGAAAAAAATCATTGACGAAAACTAATTTCCAATTGCCCGCAGTTTAACCCTGTTGTTGTATTCAGTTTCTCTTGCCAAAACATAACTAAATATGGTAGAATATATCAGTCCGACTTCTACAGTTTTGTGACATCAAAATGAATAACGAAGTTAGTTGAGAATTTCTAGGTGGGAGCTGGAGTTTCCGCCGTTTTATCGTGTGAAAACGCGAAACAAGTACAAGGAGGTACTGTGCGTGGCAAAAGAAGATATGATTGAAGTCGAAGGTACAGTCGTCGAAACTTTGCCGAATGCAATGTTTAAAGTCGAACTAGAAAATGGACACCAAGTTCTTGCTACTGTTTCAGGTAAAATCCGTATGCACTACATCCGTATCTTACCTGGTGACAAAGTAACAGTTGAATTATCACCGTATGATTTAACGCGTGGCCGTATTACTTATCGCTTTAAATAATTGTACTCCGTAAAACCACAGGAGGTATTATCATGAAAGTAAGACCATCAGTAAAACCAATGTGTGAACATTGTAAAGTAATTCGCCGTAAAGGACGTGTTATGGTTATTTGCCCAGCAAATCCAAAACATAAACAACGTCAAGGATAATTAGGAGGTGTAACGAATAATGGCTCGTATTGCAGGAGTAGACATCCCTCGTGACAAACGTGTAGTAGTTTCTCTTACTTACATTTATGGTATTGGTAACACTACAGCTAAAAAAGTTTTAGCAAACGTTGGCGTATCTGAAGATGTTCGTGTACGTGATTTAACAAACGAACAAACAGATGCGATTCGTGCGGAAATTGATAAGTTAAAAGTTGAAGGGGATCTTCGTCGTGAAGTGAACTTAAACATCAAACGCTTGATGGAAATCGGTTCATACCGTGGAATCCGTCACCGTCGTGGATTACCAACTCGTGGACAAAACACGAAAAATAATGCACGTACTCGTAAAGGCCCTACTAAAACAGTAGCAGGCAAGAAAAAATAATTCCTAAGTGAAGGAGGTTAGAACTTCATGGCAGCAAAAAAAGTTAGTCGTAAACGCCGTGTCAAAAAGAATATAGAATCAGGTGTAGCACATATCCATTCTACATTCAACAATACAATCGTAATGATTACTGATACACATGGTAATGCATTAGCATGGTCATCAGCAGGATCATTAGGCTTTAAAGGAAGCAAAAAATCAACTCCTTTTGCCGCTCAAATGGCTGCAGAAGCCGCAACTAAAGTGGCAATGGAACATGGACTTAAAACTGTAGACGTAACAGTTAAAGGACCTGGTTCTGGACGTGAAGCAGCAATTCGTTCATTACAAGCAACAGGTTTAGAAGTGACTGCAATTCGTGACGTGACTCCAGTTCCTCATAATGGATGCCGCCCTCCAAAACGCCGTCGTGTTTAATGAGCGCCACTCATTCTGAGTTTGAATTAGGAACGTCATTGAACAAGACACTTTTCGTTTTGAAAGGGGTATAGATAAGAATGATTGAATTTGAAAAACCAAGAATCGAAAAAATTGATGAAAATAGAGATTATGGTAAGTTCGTCGTTGAACCATTAGAACGCGGTTACGGAACTACTTTAGGTAACTCTCTACGTCGTATTTTATTGTCTTCTTTACCAGGAGCTGCAATTACGAATATTCAAATCGATGGTGTTTTACACGAATTCTCAACCATTCCAGGTGTACGAGAAGACGTAACACAAATTATTTTGAATATTAAAGGCTTAGCATTGAAATTATATGCTGAAGAAGAGAAAACCCTTGAGATCGATATTACAGGACCCGCTACCGTGACTGCCGGCGATATTATCGTGGACAGTGATGTTGAGATCCTAAATAAAGATTTAGTTATCTGTAGTGTTGCTGAAGGAGCTACTTTCCATGCTCGCTTAACAGTGAAACCTGGTCGTGGCTATGTTCAAGCAGACGAAAACAAAAAAGAAGATATGCCAATCGGTGTACTTCCAGTTGATTCCATCTACACACCCGTTCGTCGTGTTAACTACCAAGTAGAAAATACACGTGTTGGTCGTCGTGATGATTTCGACAAATTAACAATGGAAATATGGACAGATGGTTCAATCATTCCTCAAGAAGCACTAAGTTTAGCTGCGAAAATCATGACTGAGCATTTAGATATCTTTGTAAACCTTACTGACGAAGCGAAAAACGCTGAAATCATGGTGGAAAAAGAAGAAACTCAAAAAGAGAAAATGCTAGAAATGACGATTGAAGAACTTGATTTATCAGTTCGTTCATATAACTGTTTAAAACGTGCAGGCATTAATACTGTACAAGAACTTACAAACAAATCTGAACCAGAAATGATCAAAGTACGTAATTTAGGTCGTAAATCTCTTGAAGAAGTAAAACTTAAATTGCATGATCTAGGATTAGGATTACGTAAGGACGATTAAGACTTTTACGAAGTTTCCAGTCCTGCTTAACAGCAGTGGCTCGTGAGAACAGAAACGAAGGAGGGAACCCAACGTGAGTTACCGTAAATTAGGACGCACATCAAGCCAACGTAAAGCTATGCTACGTGATATTACAACTGATTTAATCATCAACGAACGCATCGTAACTACTGAAGCTCGTGCGAAAGAAGTACGTTCAACTGTAGAAAAAATGATTACTTTAGGTAAACGTGGAGATCTTCATGCACGTCGTCAAGCAGCTACTTTCGTTCGTAATGAAGTTGCTAGTGTTCGTGAAGAAGATGAGTCTATCGTTGTTGAATCAGCTTTACAAAAGCTATTTAACGATTTAGGACCTCGTTTCGCGGAACGCCAAGGTGGTTACACTCGTATCTTGAAGACAGAACCAAGACGCGGCGATGCAGCACCAATGGTAGTTATCGAATTTGTTAAATAATTAATAAACCGATCACTTTATAGATGTTTCTTTTAGAGTGTTATGATGTTGGAGGCGACTCCGAGTCTAGCTCTGCTTTCCCTGCTAAAGATGGCTTTAGCAGGGGAGCACTCATCATATAAAGGTGATTTTTTTTTGCTTTGGGAAAACGCTGTTTTCTCAAAGCTTTTTTGTTTCTTAAAAGCATTGCAGAAGCTTTTCCGGTTTGTTATACTGATTATTAATTGGAATTTTCAGATAATTAAGCATCTGAGTTAGTAGAAGGGGGAATTATATGTCGCAAATGTTTGCTTTTTCGTTGCTGATGGTTATTTTATACATTGGTGATGTAGTTTCTATCAAAACAAAAGCTTGGATTCCATCTGTTTTTGTTTGTGGTGTTTTATTTATTCTTGGTTATTGGACTATTTTTCCACAAAATATTGTGGAAGTGGCAGGGATTCCTACAGTGGTTGCCACTTTATTAATGTATCTGTTGATTACTAATATGGGCACTCTGCTCTCTGTTAAAGAATTGGTTAATCAATGGAAAACGATTGTGATTGCTTTGTCAGGTATTCTGGGCATTATTGCCTTGTTGTTAGCTGTGGGGACTTTTGTTTTTGACTTAAAAACAGTTTTAGTTGCAATCCCGCCGTTAGTAGGAGGTTTAGTTTCTTCATTAGTAATGTCAGAAGCGGCTCAATCAGCTGGTTTAGCCTCACTTTCGGTTTTGGCAATTTTAATTTATGTCATTCAAGGGTTTGCTGGTTATCCCTTAACTTCAATTGTTCTAAAAAAAGAAGGAAAGCGGAAGCTTCAAGAATATCGAGCAGGGACATGGCAGCCGGTTCATGAACAAGAGGGGCAAGAAACAGGAGCAGAACCAGATGTGCCTAAACTATTTGAAAAAGTACCCAAACGATATCATACAGATTATTCACGAATTTTACGTTTAGCCTTAGTTGCCACACTTGCTTATTATGTTTCTGTGTGGACGGCACCGTTTGTGACGATTAGTCCTTTTGTGCTGTGTTTATGTTTTGGCGTGATTGCAACGTCTTTAGGCTTTTTAGAAAAGCAACCATTGCAGAAAGCAAATAGCTTTGGTTTTGCGATTTTAGGGTTAATGCTTTTTGTCTTTGATGGCTTAAAACAAGCCACACCTGAAATGTTGATGGATTTATTTTTACCAATGATTGGGATTATTGTGATTGGTGTTATCGGGATGTACATCTTTTCAGCAATTGTTGGTCGTGTATTAGGTGTGAGTAAAGAGATGGCATTCGCTGTTTCGTTGACAGCTTTATATGGCTTTCCAGCCGATTATATTATTACTAATGAAGTGATTCAATCATTGACAGAAGATGAACAAGAACAGGCGGCTTTAACGAGCCATTTAATGCCACCGATGTTAGTGGCAGGTTTCGTAACAGTCACCATTGTTTCGGTTATTTTAGCGGGTATTTTTTCAAGTATTTTATTAAGTTTGTAGAAACGGGGCGTAAGTATGAAAAAAATCAAAGCACTAATCATGCAGCATGCACAAGAAATGATTGCTTTTCGACGGGATTTACACCAACATCCAGAATTACAATTTGAAGAATTTCGAACGACAGAAAAAGTCGCGGCAGTTCTTGATCAATTAGGAATTACTTATCGCAAAACAGAACCGACGGGTTTAATTGCTGAAATTGTGGGCGGCAAACCAGGCCGAGTGGTTGCGCTGCGGGCGGATATGGATGCCTTACCTGTACAGGAATTAAATGAAGATTTAGCTTATAAATCTTTAGAAGCTGGCAAGATGCATGCATGTGGGCATGATTCCCATACCGCGATGTTAGTAACAGCGGCTAAAGTATTAAAAGAAATCCAGGAAGAACTTCAGGGAACAGTAAGGTTAATTTTTCAACCATCTGAAGAAAATGCGCAAGGTGCTAAAGCAATGGTTGCGCAAGGTGCAATGACCGGTGTTGATGATGTATTTGGCTTACATATCTGGTCACAAATGCCTGTAGGAACCGCTTCGTGTCGAGTGGGCTCAAGTTTCGCATCCGCAGATATTTTTTCTGTTGATTTTAAAGGCCGTGGTGGCCATGGTGCCATGCCAAACGCTTGTATTGATGCGGCAGTCATAGCTTCTTCTTTTGTGATGAATCTGCAAACGATTGTTTCTCGGGAGACAGATCCTTTAGATCCAGTAGTTGTCACGATTGGACGGATGGATGTGGGGACCCGTTTTAATGTGATTGCTGAGAATGCACGTTTAGAAGGAACGGTTCGTTGCTTTAGTGTAGCAACGCGTAATCGAGTAGAACAGGCGCTACAACGCTATGCGGAACAAACAGCCGCTATTTACGGTGGGACGGCTTCGTTAGATTATCAATATGGGACGTTGCCAGTGATTAATGATGAGCAGGATGCCTTGTTTGCCCAAACACTAATTAAGGAAAATTTTGGTGAAGCGGCCTTAAGACAAGAAGAGCCGACAACCGGTGGTGAAGACTTCAGTTATTATACTGAACATGCTTCTGGTTGTTTTGCCTTAGTGGGAAGTGGTAATCCGGAGAAAGATACGGAATGGGCACATCACCATGGTCGTTTTAATATTGATGAAGATGCGATGGCAATGGGTGCTGAGTTATATGCCCAATATGCGTTTGAATATTTGAAGACGCATTTCTAAAAGAAAATCAGTAACTTCTTGTTTTATGAGAACAAGAAGTTATTTTTATGAAAAATAGACCTGTCAAGACAGATAAGAGCTCCCATAATGACCGTTCTTTTGGTATAATAAAAAATAGTGTGAAGAATCAGAACAGATGATTGAAAAAACGCTACTTTTTTGGTAGTGTTAGAAAGAATAAATAGATTGAGGGAGTACGCGATGCAACCAATCATTGAACTAAATAATATCCAATTTAATTATCAACCAGAAGATGCTTCTCCCGCTTTAAAAGATGTGTCTTTTTCCATTCAACAAGGCGAATGGGTCGCTATTATTGGCCATAATGGTTCTGGTAAATCAACGTTAGCCAAAACGATCAATGGGCTGTTACTGCCAGCTGCTGGGACTATCAAAGTTGGCGGCAAAGAATTAAATGAAGCAAACGTCTGGGATATCCGGCGTATGGTAGGAATGGTTTTTCAAAATCCAGATAACCAATTTGTCGGTTCAACAGTCGAAGACGATGTGGCTTTTGGTTTAGAAAATCAAGGTATTCCGCGTGATGAAATGGTCGAACGTGTTCACGATGCATTAGAACGGGTTCGTATGTTAGATTTTGCCAAGCGAGAACCTGCTCGGCTATCTGGCGGCCAAAAACAACGAGTAGCTATCGCTGGTGTGGTTGCTTTGCGACCAGATATTATTATTTTAGACGAAGCGACAAGTATGTTAGATCCAGAAGGTCGTGCAGAAGTAATTGCTACCATTCAAAAGATTAAAGAAGAAAGCAATTTAACAGTTATTTCTATTACCCACGATATTGATGAAGCGGCTAATGCGAATCGTATTTTAGTGATGCGCCAAGGACAATTGACAAACGAGGGAACACCAGAAAAGATTTTTTCTGCAGGAGAAGCGCTTGTTGAAATGGGCTTGGATTTACCGTTTCCTGAAAAATTAAAAGTAGCTTTGAAAGAGCGTGGCGTTGTTGTGCCAACGAATTATTTAACAGAAGAAGGGATGGTGGATTGGTTATGGACATCCGTTTTAAACAAGTAGATTTTACTTACCAACCCAATACTCCTTTTGAGCAACGGGCATTATTCGATATTAATTTAACGATTCAAGACGGCTCTTATACAGCGATTGTCGGTCATACTGGCAGTGGCAAATCAACGTTATTACAACATTTGAATGCTTTGGTGAAACCAACTAAAGGCCAAGTGACAATTGGAGAGCGTGTAATTACGCCAGAAACTGATAATAAGAATTTAAAACCCATTCGTAAAAAAGTTGGGATCGTTTTTCAATTTCCAGAAGCACAATTGTTTGAAGAAACAGTGGAGCGAGACATCGCTTTCGGACCGAAAAACTTTGGTGTTTCAGACGAAGAAGCGAAAAAATTAGCTAAGAAAATGCTTGATTTAGTCGGCTTAGATGAAAAATACTTACAACATTCTCCGTTTGAGTTATCAGGTGGTCAAATGCGCCGTGTCGCAATTGCTGGTGTGCTAGCGATGGAACCAGAAGTTTTAGTATTAGACGAACCGACTGCTGGTTTGGATCCTAAGGGTCGTAAAGAAATGATGGAGATGTTTAGTCGTCTGCATAAGGAACATAATATGACCATCGTTTTAGTGACACATTTGATGGATGATGTGGCTAATTACGCAGATCATGTGATTGTTTTAGAAAAAGGACAAATCGTCCGAGCGGGAGCACCACAAGAAGTGTTTCAAGAGACACAATGGCTGAAAGAAAAACAATTAGGCGTGCCAACTGCAGCCGAATTTGCTGAAAAATTAGTGGCAAAAGGCTTTTCTTTTGAGCAATTACCATTAACGGCCGATCAATTAGCCGATCAGCTTCTGAAAAAAATGCAGGAAGCAGGTGAGGCAAAATGATGAATAAATTGATTTTTGGGCGCTATATTCCAGGTGATTCTTTTATCCATCGTTTAGATCCGCGCGCAAAATTATTAGCTAGTTTTTATTTTATTGGGATTATCTTTTTAGCAAATAATTGGCAGAGTTATGTTTTAATAGCAGCCTTTACTGCTTTTGCTATTTCATTATCAAAAATCAGCGCCCGCTTCTTTATCCGCGGTGTTCGGCCATTATTATGGCTAATTCTGTTTACTGTGGCTCTTCAAACCTTGTTTACACAAGGGGGAGAGGTGTACTTTCAGTGGGGAATTATTTCCATTACCCAGTTTGGTGTGACGAATGGGCTATTTATTTTCTGTCGTTTTGTTTTAATTATTTTCATGTCAACGTTATTAACTTTAACGACGGCACCATTAGAGTTATCAGATGCGATTGAATATTTGCTACGTCCACTTCGTGTGGTGAAATTTCCAGTTCATGAAGTTTCATTGATGTTATCAATTGCCTTACGTTTTGTCCCAACATTAATGGATGAAACGGAAAAGATTATGAATGCCCAACGTGCCCGTGGTGTTGATTTTGGTGAAGGAAACTTACTTCAAAAAATGAAAGCTATTGTTCCACTTTTAATTCCGCTTTTCGTAAGTAGTTTTAATCGTGCGGAAGACTTAGCGACTGCCATGGAAGCAAGAGGTTATCAAGGTGGCGAAGGACGGACAAAATACCGCATTCTTCATTGGCACCTACGAGATACAATAGTAATGTTTGGCTTTGTCTTGTTAACCATTGGCTTATTTGTATTAAGAACTTAGAAAAGGTGAATAAAAATTATGCCCCGCTATAAAGCAATCATTGCCTATGATGGCACTCATTTTCATGGCTTTCAAAAGCAGCCTAATGAGCGTACCGTTCAAGAAGAAATAGAAAAAACGTTAGCACGCATGAATAACGGACACTCCGTGACGGTTTTTGGTTCAGGACGAACAGATGCAGGTGTTCATGCAATGGGCCAAGTGATTCACTTTGATTATCCGCAGGAACGTCCGTTGGAAAAAATGCGCTTTGCGTTAGATACACAAACACCAGAAGACATTGCTGTGCGAAGCGTGGAACGTGTTTCAGAAGACTTTCATGCACGTTATCACGTGATCGAAAAAACCTATCAATTTAAAGTGGATATTGGCAAACCGCGAAGTCCATTTCGACGTTTTTATGCCAGTTATTTTCCGTATCCCATTGATCTCGAAAAAATCCAACAAGCTTTACCTGATTTATTAGGCACCCATGATTTTACCTCTTTCTGTGCCTCAGGAAGTTCGGTAGAAGATAAAGTCCGAACTATTCATGAAGCCAGTGTTCATGTCAATGAAACGGGGGATGAATTAACATTCACTTTTCGGGGCGATGGTTTCTTGTACAAAATGATTCGGATTTTAGTTGGTACGCTATTGAAAATCGGCAATGGGCGGCTGGAACCAACCGCGATTCCAGCAATTATCGCAGCCAAAGATCGAAATTTAGCAGGTCCGACTGCTCATCCAGAAGGATTGTATTTAGCAGAAGTGAAATATGAAAACTAAAAAGACGTAGACCTTACAAGAAAAGGTCTGCGTCTTTTTAGTTGCAAAATTTAGATGTATTTAACAGCTGTTCCGTAAGCCACGACAGATTGCATGTCTGTGCCAATTGTGCCAGAATCAAAACGCATCATCACAACGGCATCTGCACCTAATTTAGAGGCTTCTGCTTTTAAACGTTCGATTGCTTGGTCGCGTGCTTCTCGTTGCATATCAGTGTAACCTTTGATTTCACCGCCAACTACGCTTTTTAGTCCAGCACCTAAATCTTTAAACATATTTTTAGAACGTGTGGTTAACCCGAAAACTTCTCCAATAATTTCATATTCTTGACCGCTAATTCTCTCGGTTGTTGTAACTAACATGGGCAATTTCCTCCAGTACTTGTTGGTAACTTCAATTTACCATAGTCAAGAGTTTGGTACAACGAATATACATAAAAACGACACTAGAAAAGATGCGCTTCCGCATTTTTTCTAGTGTCGTTTTGGTAAGAATTAATCAAGAATAGGTTCTTTTTTAGAAATCATGACCCAAACCCAACTAATTAGAAAAGCAACCGTTGCTGGAACGACCCAGCCCATACCAATAGTGAACAATGGTAAGTATTGGCCGGCTTTTTCTAAAAGCGTTGTTACAAACGCCGTATCTTTGATAAAGGCAGGCGCGCTATTTAATGCATCTAAAACAGCAGCAATCAATGTGATATAGGTCGTTGCTTGATAGACTTCCCGTCGATGTTTGAAAATAGGACTGATGATTACCAAAAGCATTAAAGTAATCGCCAATGGATAAAGGAACATCAAGACTGGAACGGCAAATTGAATGATGTTGGTTAAGCCGACATTTGCAAAAATAGCTGGTAAAATAACAACAATTGCCAAGAATTTTTGATAGGAAACTTTCGGAAACATTTCTTCAAAAGTCTCAGAAAAGGCTGTGCTTAAGCCGATACCGGTTTTTAAACAAGCAAGAACTACGATAAAAGCCAGTAAAATACTCCCTGGTAGGCCTAAATAGTAATTGGCAATTTGGGCTAAGGCAATCCCGCCGTTTTCACTGATTGGAAAAGCCCCGATACTCATTGTTCCCATATAAGCAAGTAAGGTATAGATAATCCCCATCAATACAACACTGAAAGCACCTGATTTAATCATCCCTTTAGCGATATCTCCTGGTTTTTCGACGCCCATATTTCGTAAAGTTGAAACGACAACAATCCCAAAAGCTAATGAAGCTAAAGCATCCAGCGTATTATAACCTTCTGTAAATCCTTTAAAGAAAGGACTTGAAATATAATTTTCACCAACAGCGGCACTGGCCACATGACCTAATGGTTTTACAAAGGCTAAAACAATCAAAATTCCTAGCAATGCTAAAAATAACGGATTTAAAAACTTACCCACATAATCTAAGATTTTACTTGGCTTTCTAGAGAAGAGCCAAACGGCTAAGAAAAATAATGCGGAAAAGCCAGCAAGAACCAGCCATTGCAAGTCTTTCGGAACAAATGGTGCAAGACCAATCTCAAAAGAAGTAGTTGCTAACCTTGGTAAAGCAAAGAAAGGACCAATCGTTAAATATAATAGTAAGGTAAAAATAAGAGCATAACGACGATTAATCCGAGAAGCTAAGTCAAAAACACCTGAACTTTTAGAAACACCCATAGCAATGACACCAAGAAAAGGTAAGCCAATTCCAGTGGCTAAGAAGCCCAAGTTTGCTAAAAAGACGGAAGCCCCCGCTTCTTGTCCCATATGTACAGGGAAAATTAAATTTCCAGCACCGAAAAACAAACCGAATAACATTGAACCAACGTATAGATAATCACGCCAAACTAACTTTTTTTGCATAGATTCACACTCCTTAATATTGTCTTATTATTTAAAATAACAGAAGAAGAAACAGAGAGCAACCAGTTTTTATAGAAAACATTGGTTTTCTTATTTTTCTATGAAATAAGCATACTGATAATCATCACAATAGTGTCCATTTATATAAAATTCTTCTTTAAAATGTGCTTCCTGCACAAAACCATGTTTTTCATAGAATCGAATGGCTTCTTGATTGGTAGCCATTACTCGCAAACTCAGCTTATGAATCCCGCTTATCTCAGCCATATCTTTGATATACGACAACAAAGAACCACCAATACCTTGACCTTGGAAATCTGGCGAAACGCCAATACTTAGTAGCCATTGCTTTTGATGAGCTGCTAACGAAGTGGGCGGATGGACTTCAATAAATCCAGCGAGTTGTTGTCCGCTGATGGCAACGAAAATCGTTTCATCTTTCATTTTTTCTTGATATGCCGCAAGCGAGAGTGGTTGTATCTCGGCAGGGGTATTCTTTTTTGTCCAAATGATTTGATCCAAGGCATGTAATGAGGGCCAATCGGCTTCGGCAACTAAGCGAATAGTGAGTGAGGTAGACAAGATAATAGGGCTCCTTTTTCTGAAATTTTAAAATATAAAAAGACTATAGCATTTATTGTCTGAAAATTCAAATACTTTTAAAACGAAAAGAAAAATGGCTGCACCTTTTCGATAAAATCAAAATATGCTACCATAGCTACCAGAGGATAGATGGTAAAAAAGAATCTATCTAAATGGAGGGTATGTTTGTGAAAAAAATGGCAGTATATTGTGGCGCCAGTCTGGGGAATGAGCCAATCTATCAGCAAGCTGCAGTAGCGTTAGCCGCTTGGATGAAAGAAAATCACTATGATCTAGTTTATGGCGGTGGCAATATTGGTCTAATGGGTACGGTGGCTGACACGCTTTTAGCAGAAGGTGGAGAGGTAATTGGTGTCATGCCCACTTTTTTAATGGAGCGGGAGATTGCACATAATGGCATTACAAAGATGCATACAGTCAGTGATATGCATGCGCGTAAGAAAAAGATGATTGAATTGGCAGATGTGTATTTAGCTTTACCCGGTGGTCCCGGCACGCTAGAAGAAATTAGCGAGGTGATCTCTTGGGGCCGAGTCGGTGAACATATGAATCCTTGTATTTTATACAACGTGAATGGTTACTATGATTTATTAGCTGCTTTTTTTGATAAAATGGTAGAAACTAATTTCTTAACAGCGGCGGATCGAGCTAAAATTTTCATTTCAGATTCCTTAGAAGAAATTGGTGCATTTATTGATTCCTATGAACCGCCAATGATTCGTCAATACAAAAAATAACAAAAGAGGCAGTCACTCTAACCAGAATGACTGCCTCTTTTTTACTAGTTTTTCGTTAAAATCCGATGTAAGAACTCTTTTGTCCGAGCTTCTTTTGGATGGACAAAAATATCTTCAGCGGTCCCTTCTTCGGCAATGACACCTTTATCCATGAAAATAACACGATCGGATACGTCCCGCGCAAATTCCATTTCATGTGTTACAATCACCATTGTTAGCCCTGTATGGGCAAGATTTTTCATCGTTTTTAGCACTTCGCCAACCATTTCAGGATCCAATGCAGAAGTTGGTTCATCGAAAAGTAAAACATCTGGATCCATTGATAATGCTCGAGCAATGGCTACCCGTTGCTTTTGTCCACCAGACAATTGAGCAGGTTTGGCATCAATAAAACGAGCCATGCCAACTTTTTCTAAATTTTCTAAGGCAATTTTTTTGGCTTCTTCTTTGTTTCTTTTTAGGACAGTCATCTGACCAGAAGTACAGTTTTCTAAGACATTCATGTTATTAAATAAATTGAATGATTGGAAAACCATACCTAAATGGGTCCGATATTTGGGCAAACTATAACCACGTTCTAAAACATTTTTACCATTATAGATGATTTTGCCATCTGTTGGTTTTTCTAACAAATTAATACAACGTAGTAACGTTGATTTACCAGAACCAGAAGAACCGATAATGGTGACAACTTCTCCTTTGTTGACGTTCATATTGATATCTTTTAATACTTCGTTTTCGCCAAAGCTTTTTCGTAAATGTTCAATTTCAATAATTGCACTCATCTGTTTGCCTCCTAGCTTTCTTTTCCTTCTTCAGTTAATTCTTCTACTTTAACGTAAGCAGAAGGGCCATCCATTTTACGTTCCACAACACGTAAGATTCGTGTGATCACAAAAGTCATTACCAAGTACATGATGCCGACAATTGTAAAGGTTTGGAAGAACTGGAAGTTTGCGCCAGAAGCAGCATTCCCTTGGAAGAATAAATCTGCGACACCGATAACACTTAACACGGCTGTATCTTTGATATTAATGACAAATTCATTCCCTGTTGCAGGTAAAATATTACGTAATACTTGGGGAATAACGACTTTACGCATTGTTTGTCCATGGGTCATCCCGATCGCTTGTGCTGCCTCGAATTGTCCTTTATCTACTGCGAAAATACCTCCGCGAACAATTTCAGACATATAGGCACCAGTATTCACAGAAACGATAAATAATGCGGCCACTGTTCGGTCTAAAGAGATGCCAAAAGCTAGAGCTAAACCATAGAAAATAACCATTGCTTGAACCATCATTGGTGTACCACGGAAAACTTCAATATAAATAGAAAGAATTAAATTTCCTAATTTTTGGAAGAAACGAGCGACTGGGTTTTCAGAATCTGGAATTGTACGGAAGACACCAATTAGTAAACCAAGGGTTGTTCCGACGACCGTCCCAATTAACGCGATAAATAGCGTTAAACCAGCACCACGTAAAAACATGTCGCCATATTGATTCCAAATATTTTTGAAATCGTTAATAAGTCCTGTTTTTTGTTCATCACTATCTGTTGCTGCAGGTTGATCCTTGATTGCTTGGTCCATAATTTTTGTCCGTTCATCTTGAGAAATACCTGCTAAAATTTTGTTTACTTTTTCAATGTCTGGATCGCCTTTACGCATGCCGACTGCTACTTGTGAGTCTTCAGCGCTAGCATCAAAGCCATTTTCTTTTGGAAATTCTAACATTTTTAATTCTTTATTGACACTAGTTGCTGTTATGCCTTCGGGGCGTTCACTAACATACCCATCAATCATGCCAGAAGCAAGTGCTGTTCGCATAGCTGAAAAGTTATCCATTGCTTGCTGTTTATTGACATTTGGAATTTGATCAATTAATCCGTAGTGGAATGTATTTAGTTGAGCTGTGATTTTAGCATCAGCTAAATCTTTCAAGTTTTTTGCATTAGCGTATTTGCCATCTTTTTTTACAATTACGACAAATTGTGATTCATAATAAGGGTTTGTAAAAGCAATTTCTTTTTTTCGTTCAGCGGTTGGGCTCATTCCGGCGATAATGGCATCAATTTTTCCAGATTGTAAGGCGGGCGCCAAGCCATCCCATTTGGTTTGGACGATTACTAATTTACGACCTAAACCATCGGCAATTTTTTTAGAAATTTGAACATCATAGCCGCCTGCATAAGAGTTGCCTTGAATAGGCACTGCGCCATGTGCGTCATTTTTCTGTGACCAGTTAAAAGGGGCGTAGCCAGCTTCCATGCCGACACGAAATTCACCATTTTCCTCCGCCGAAGCGTTGGTTGTCATGCCAAGTAACGAAAATAGCGTGACAAGTAGTAGACTGAATGAAAAAACTTTTTTGTTCATCTTTTTCTCTCCTTTAAATTTCTTGTCTGATTGATCGTTTTGTCTTTTTTCAATCAACAAGCTTTGATAATCAGCTGAGCAAAAGCGATTCTGTCTTTTTAAAGGAGAATACTTCTGTCACAACCTATTTTTGAATACAAAAAAACAACCAAACAGATGTAAGGTTGCTAGGTAATGTCGAAAAAAATTCCTCAACGAAACATAGCACAACTTAGCATCACTACTAAGACAGTCCGCAAGCTCTTAACTTACGTCCCAACACACAACAGAAGAGGCTCCGTTATGCATTTCGGCGATTGATCCTAAACTTGCTTCCCAGTGTCCTCTCACTCCACAAGCGTAATAAAAACCGCGACCTCTACCTCTTTTTTGAGGCACTATTCAGTTATTAAATTCAGTTATTAATTTTAGGATAAATCCAGAAGAAAGTCAATATGTTCCAGCAAAGGAATTTATCAAGAGGACACAAACACCATGAAATTAGCGTAACATTTTCCCTACGAAATAGAAACTAATACGAAAAAAGCAACCATTCCTAAAGGAACAGTTGCTTTTTACTTAAGCTTTGACAGCTTTTGGTTCACGACCTAAAATAGCTTGAAGAACAGTCAATACACCTAAAGAAGCTAAAATTGTATAAATTAGACTTGAGTAAGTTAAGATACCGAAATCCCAAGTTTTGTAAACTAATAAAACAATTGCTAAGGCGATAATAGCGATAACGTTGAAGAACGCAAAAGCCCAAAGATTTCCGTTTTCTTTACGAGAAAGATAAAAAACAGAGAACCAAATGCTTAAAACGCCCCAAGCGATGCAGGCAATAATTGCAGCCCAATAAATAATAAATGCGACCATTGTTGTTTCACCTCACTTTTACTCATGCATATTTTACCACGAGTTGAGAAATTTGTCACAAACTCTTTCAAGATAAATCAATATATAGGTAAGAAGTTTTCAAAAAGTGGAAAAACTTTTGGTGCTAATGTTAAAATACGTTATAATATAGAAGATTAGGAGCTGAATCGATATGCAAGATATCACGCAAGCCGAGGCAATTCATTGGTTGGCAACCCAACAAAAAATCACATTTTTAACAGGTGCGGGTATCTCGACAGCCTCAGGTGTGCCAGATTATCGTTCCTTAAAAGGTGTCTATCAAGGAATCCAGCAACCGGAATACTTATTGAGCCGGACTTGCTTAAAAACAGAGCCAGAAAAGTTTTATCAATTCGTTAAAACGCTCTATCATCCAGACGCACAACCTAATATCATTCACCAGAAAATGGCCCAATTAGAGCAAATGAAACGGGGAAAAATTGTTTCACAAAATATTGATGGGCTTCATCGAAAAGCAGGTAGCCAAGAAGTGGTGGACTTTCATGGTAATTTATATGAATGTTATTGCCAAACTTGTGGTGCAACGGTTCCTTGGCAAGACTATTTGCTTAGTGATCGGCACGCTGATTGTCATGGACAAATCCGTCCAGCTATTACTTTGTATGAAGAAGGACTATCCGAAGAGGCAATTGAAAAAGCCATTCAGGCCGTTGCTTCTGCCGACTTAATCGTGATTGTCGGCACGAGTTTTCAAGTGCATCCATTTTGCGATTTGATTCATTATAAACAACCAACGGCAACTATTTTAGCCATTAATCAAACGCCGCTATTTTTACAACAACCTTATTATTTTTTAGAAGCGAAAGCCGAAACGATATTTGCAGAATTAACGATAAAGGAGTAACGGAATGGAAGAATTTAAATCAGAAAAAGAAAAAATGATCGCAGGTGCACTATATTTTGCCTCAGATCCTGAATTAGTGGCTGATCGCAAAAAAGCCCGTGAACAAATGGCGTTAATTAACCAACAACCAGACACTTATATTCGTCGTCAATTAATAGAAGAAACGTTTGGAAAAGTGGGTGTCGGGACGTACATCGAACCGATGATTCAATTTGATTATGGCTACAACATTTCTGTGGGAAAAAATTTCTATGCCAATTTTAATAACGTTTTTTTAGATGTTTGTCCAATCGAAATTGGCGATAACTGTATGTTTGGACCCAATGTGCAACTTTATACAGCCGAGCATCCATTACAAGCGGCCAAGCGTAATAGCGGAATGGAATCAGGGAAACGAATTATCATTGGCAACAATGTTTGGATTGGCGGTGGAGCGATTGTCCTTCCTGGCGTAACATTAGGTGATAATGTAGTGGTGGCAGCAGGTGCTGTTGTGACCAAATCGTTCCCAGAAAACTGTGTGATCGCAGGTAATCCAGCACGGATAATTAAAGAATTGACTGAAGATGACGCCCCAACAACTTCTTTAGAACAACAACGAGCAAAGATTAACCAAATCGATAAGGAACTGGTCCGTTTATTAGAACAGCGGATGGATGTCGTCGCAGAGATTGCTGCAGTGAAAAAGAAAGCAGGTCATGCGGTTTTTGATTCTGAAAGAGAACAACAAGTATTAGAAACTATTCTGAATCATGTTGAAAATGCCGAGTATGAAGAAACATTATCTGAGACTTTCCAGGGGATTATGGACGCCTCTAAACGTTTCCAAGAAAAACATTTAGGAGAGTGAGGCGAAGGTCGTGGATGGAGAAATCAGAAGAAGAGAGATTGTTAAAAGATTAAGAGAGACCGAAAAGCCAATTAGTGCCACTCGTTTTGCAAAAGCTTTTGATGTCAGCAGACAAATTATTGTAGGAGATGTCGCTCTATTACGGGCGACAGGGGTCGAAATTGTCGCAACAGCTCGAGGGTATATGTTGGAACAACCTTTAGAAGGAATTGAGCGGAAAATTGCTTGTCAACATACGCCTGAACAAACGAGAGAAGAATTGTCAGTCATTGTTGCCAAAGGTGGAGAAGTGGTAGATGTGAGTATTGCACATCCGCTTTATGGGGAATTAATCGGCAGTTTGCGCATTCAATCAGAGAAAGATATTGATAAATTTATGGACAAGTATCAAAAAGAGCATGCTACATTACTATCAGTTTTAACAGGAGGCGTCCATCTGCATACTATTCGCTGTGCAGACGAAGAAACTTTCCAAGAAATCAAAGAGGCACTTCGAAAAAAAAGTATTTTGTTTGAAGGATAACGAGAAAAAGAGAGGACGTTGATGTTTGTTCAAGCCCTTTCTTTTTTTTCTTAGAAAATTACCAAAAAAAGATAGAAGAATTTGTGAATTTTCTTCTATTTTTTTAACTTTTTGCTAGAAATTTTTTATGAAACAGTATACTATTAAAAAAGGAGCCATTTAAACAATAACTATGTCAATTATATATGTTGGTACATAAAAATAAATGGAGAAAAATAAAAAAGGAGAATGAGTATGAAAAAACAATTTGCCCTGTTCTCTACCTTATTACTTTTAGGTTCATCAATGCCAGTAGGTGCATTTGCAGAAGGTAATAACTTGGTAGCTGAAAATAGTTCTGTTGCAGAAACAACCGCAGAAGCAACAACTGCTGAAGACACTGAAACGACAGCGACTAGTGAAACAACAGAAGCGACAGAAGAATCAACAACTGAAACAGAAAGTTCAACCGAATCAAGTGAATCTACAACCACGGAGTCCACGGAAACGTCAGGAACCGAAACGACAGATTCCACAACGGATTCAACATCCACAAGTACGACAGAATCGACTACTGACTCCACCTCAACGAGTACAACAGAGTCAACCACAGATTCTACGTCAACAAGTACAACTGAATCAAGTACCACGCCGACGACCACACCAAGTTCTTCTAAAGAACAGCCAAAACCTGGCACGAGTACTTCTGAATCAAAACAGCCGGCGAAACCAGTGACACCAACAGCGCCAGCTGAAAAGCCAGTAGTACAACCAGCAGCGTCAACACCGCAGCCCGAAATAGTCCCACCAGTTACAAATGAAACGGTTGGGTTAGTGGAAGACGATGAGACGTTTACGGTCAGCAAAACGAAGAAGACAGAAGAGTTTATTCAAGAAATCGGGGAATCTGCTCGGAAAGTGGCCAAGGACAAAAACTTATATGCTAGTGTGATGATTGCTCAAGCAATTTTAGAAAGTGGCAGCGGCAATAGTAAATTAAGCCAGAAACCAAACTACAATTTGTTTGGTATTAAAGGCGATTACAAAGGTCAATCTGTTTCTTTTATTACCTATGAAGACAATGGTTTCGGTAACCTATACACAGTAGAAGCAAAATTCCGTCAATATCCAACGTATAAAGAATCAATGGAAGATTATGCGAAATTATTGAAAAATGGTTTAGATTCCAATAAAGATTTCTATCATGGTGTCTGGAAAACGGAAGCCAAATCATACAAAGAAGCGACACGTTTCCTAACAGGAAAATACGCAACGGACAAAGATTACCATAAGAAATTAAATGCGTTAATTAAAACATACGATTTAACTTATTATGATAAAGAAAAAGCAACCGTTGAACCAATGGAATCAAATTTCCCAGCCTATAATGGCAAAAACTATGACACCTTTAATAGTTATGCTTGGGGCAACTGTACACAATATGTCTACAACCGTATTACGCAATTAGGTAAACGTGTGGACTTAACAATGGGGAATGGTCAAGATTGGGGCGAAACAGGTCGTGCACGCGGGTACAAAGTAAGTCGTACACCAAAAGCAGGCGCAGCAGTTTCCTTCCCAGCTGGCGTTTTAGGCGCAGACAATACTTATGGTCATGTCGCATTTGTGGAAAAAGTCTTTAAAGATGGTAGCATCTTAATTTCTGAAATGAACGTGAAGGGATTAAACGTTGTTTCGACACGTACAATCTCAGCCGATGAAACACATTTAATGAACTATATCGTTCCAAAAGATAAATAAAAAAATCAGCTCTTTGTCAATAAGAACGGATGAGTTGGAAAAATCAAAGCGAGCACTGAAGAAGCAATTTTAATTCTTCAGTGCTAGCTTTTTTTGTGGCAAAAGTTCTCTCCAATAAAGTTTAATACATTCAGTTATTGCCAGGAGGCTTCAGGTCGGGATGAGTTAGCAACAGTCGCTGAGAGCTATATTTTTTTTAGGTAGAATCATTTACTTTTAGGTGAAAGATGTCTTATAATTGTAAGCGGATACAAAAATAAAAAAAGAGGTGGGTAAATGAGTAAAAAAGAAATAAATCAAGTAGTTGCCAGTAGCTATCAATTGTATATTAATGGAGAGTGGACAACAGGTAGTGGTAACAAAATGATTGCTAGTTACAATCCTAGTAATGGTGAAAAATTAGCAGAATTTGTTGATGCCACAAATGCAGATGTGGATCGAGCTGTAGAAGCAGCCCAAGAAGCGTTCCAGACATGGAAAGATGTTGATGTTGTAACAAGAAGCAATCTTTTATTGAAAATTGCTGATTTGATTGAAGAAAATCAAGAACATTTGGCTATGGTGGAGACTTTAGATAATGGAAAACCGCTTCGGGAAACGCAATCGATTGATGTTCCTGCCAGTGCAGACCATTTTCGGTATTTTGCTAGTGTGATTCGTGGAGAAGAAGGATCTGTCAAAGAATTTGATAAGGATACGTTATCCATTGTTGTGAAAGAACCCATCGGTGTTGTGGGTCAAATTATTCCGTGGAATTTCCCCTTATTAATGGGTGCTTGGAAATTAGCACCAGCGTTGGCAGCAGGTAACACGGTTGTGATTCATCCGTCCTCGAGCACATCATTAAGTCTGTTGGAATTGTTTAAAATTTTTGATCAAGTCTTGCCGAAAGGAGTAGTGAATTTAATCACCGGTCGTGGTTCTGATTCAGGAAATTATATGTTGGCACATCCAGGGTTTGATAAGCTAGCTTTTACAGGCTCAACAGAGGTAGGGTACACTGTCGCTAAAGCCGCAGCCGACCGCCTAATTCCAGCCACTTTAGAACTTGGCGGAAAATCAGCCAACATTATTTTTGAAGATGCCAATTGGGAACGTGCATTAGAAGGCGTGCAGTTAGGGATTTTATTCAATCAAGGGCAAGTTTGTTGTGCTGGGTCTCGTGTGTTCGTTCAGTCAGGTATTTATGATCAATTTGTAGAAGCTTTAAAGGAAAAGTTTGAACAAGTGAACGTTGGTTTCCCGTGGGAAAAAGATGTTGAAATGGGCGCTCAGATCAATGAGCATCAATTGGAAGAAATTTTAAAATATGTCGAAATTGGTGTGAAGGAAGGAGCTACGCTGATTACTGGTGGGCAACGTTTAACAGAAAATGGGCTAGACAAGGGGGCGTTTTTAGCACCTACGTTATTAGCGAATGGTACGAATACAATGTGTGTGGCCCAAGAAGAAATCTTTGGTCCTGTTGCAACAGTGATTAAATTTGAAACGGAAGAAGAAGTCATTCGTTTAGCTAATGATTCTGAATATGGTCTAGGTGGTGCCGTCTTTTCTCAAGATATCAATGTGGCATTACGGGTTGCTCGTGGTGTACGGACAGGTCGGATGTGGGTCAACACATACAATCAATTGCCTGCGGGCGCGCCATTTGGCGGTTATAAAAAATCAGGAATTGGTCGAGAAACGCATAAATCAATGCTAGATGCTTATACGCAAATGAAAAATATTTACATTGTGACAAAAGAAGAAGCAGATGGACTGTATTAAGTAGTGTAGTGAATTTTAGATAACAAACTTATTTGTGGCTATTGTTATTTTCGAGCTAAACAAAACAATAATTTTTTGAAAAAGTTGAGTGATGAGTAAAGTAAAACAGATTAAAAGTAAAGCCTGGTGCAAAAATCACTTTGGATTTTTGTACCAGGCTTTAAAGCGGAGTAACAATAGTGGCCACTCTTGGTTGTTTTAAATTTTCGACTATTATAGAAGGAGTTATTTTGCTTCTTCTGCTTCAAATTTAGCAAAAGCTGTTTCAATAACTTCTTTTAATGCAGAAGCAGAAGCTTCCATTTTTTCTTGTTCAGCATCTGTTAATGGAATTTCAATGACTTGTTTAACTCCTTGGCGGTTGATGATCGCTGGTGCACCGATATAAATATCGTTTTGACCATATTCACCTTCTAAATAAACAGATAATGGTAACACAGAGTTTTCATCGTTTAGGATAGCTTTAGTGATACGCGCTAGTGCAACCGCGATTCCATAGAAAGTAGCTCCTTTTTTCTCGATGATTGTGTAAGCAGCGTCGCGTACGTTGAAGAATAAATTAACCATTGCTTCTTCATCGACGTCAGGATTATTTTTCACCCATTCGTAAATTTGTAAGCCAGCGACATTCGCATGTGACCAAACTGGGAATTCTGTATCTCCGTGTTCCCCTAAGATGTAGGCATGGACATTTCGTGCATCAACATCAACTAATTCGGCAATTGCTTGACGGAAACGAGCAGAATCTAGTGAAGTTCCTGAACCGATTACTCGTTCTTTCGGGAAGCCAGAGAATTTCCAAGTTGAATAAGTCAAAATGTCGACTGGGTTTGCGGCAACTAAGAAGATACCGTTGAAACCAGAATCAACAATTGTTGTAACGATTTCTTTATTAATTTTCAAGTTTTTATGAACTAAGTCTAAACGAGTTTCGCCTGGTTTTTGAGGCGCACCAGCTGTTAAGACAACTAAGTCTGCATCATGGCAATCGTCATAAGTAGCAGCATAGATTTTTTTAGGAGAAGTAAATGCTAATGCGTGAGATAAGTCCAACGCGTCTCCTTCAGTTTTTGGTACATTAATATCAATAATCCCAACTTCTTGAGCAATATTCTGAGTTACTAAAGCAAAGGCATAGCTAGAACCTACGGCACCGTCCCCGACTAAAATTACTTTTTGGTGATCTTTATTCCCTGCGGCTGCAGTCATGTGTACCATTCCTTCCTCTACATTCTTTTTCGTGAGCAACGAGTTTTTATTTCCTGTTGCTAAAGTGATAGTAACATGGTTTGTAAAAAATGTCACGAACTTTGATTGTAAAAATGATACAGTTTTCAGACCTGTTTCAAAATGGTAGCTCTTACATGTGCGTAATTTCACTATCTTGCGCATATTTAAATTTCTAAAAAATTTTTTTACATCTTTCTTAATCTTCAAAGACTGCGAGTTTTTTTATTTCTATGGTATAATGAATAAAACTGGGTAGCGCATACGCTTCCCAGCCATTTTGTGTTGGCAAGCTTATAATCCAAGGAGAATGAAAGATGAAAGTAATCGTAGGACTGGGAAATCCCGGTAGTAAATACAAAGAAACAAAACACAACATTGGCTTTATTACGCTAGATGAAATTGCGTATCGGCAAAATGTTTCGTTTAATAATAGTAATTTTGAAGCAGATATTGCAGAGTTTTTTATAGGGACTGAGAAAGTATTGTTAGTGAAACCATTAACATTTATGAATGAATCAGGTCGCTCTGTTGGGCCGCTGTTGACCTACTTTGGGGTAGATGAGGAAGACTTGATTGTTATTTATGATGACTTAGACTTAGAGGTCGGTAAAATTCGTTTACGGCAAAAAGGTAGTGCTGGCGGCCACAATGGGATAAAAAGTCTGATTGCCCATTTAGGAACAAATGTCTTTCCTAGAATTAAAATTGGCATTGGTCGGCCCTCAAAAAATGATACAGTTATCCACCATGTACTAAGTACTTTTCCCAAAGAAACACACGAAGAGATGTTACTTGCTGTAAAGAAAGCAGCCGATGCCGCTTTATATGCATGCGAAGGACATACGTTTGTTGAAACAATGAATCAATTTAATGGAAAATAGCAGAAAGGAGGGCCCTTGTTTGAATATTATCGAACGAATTAGCCAAACAGAAATTGCTAAATCATGGCGCAGTCAACTAATGACAACAGGAACGCGCCAACTAATTACTGGGTTATCAGGCTCTGCTAAAACATTACTGATGGCAGGCGCTTTACAAAAGGCGCATCAAAAAATTGTTATTGCGGTCCCAAACCTATACTATGCCAATCAATTAGTAGATGATTTTTTAAATATTTTACCTTCAGAACAAGTTCATCTATTTCCAGTAGATGAAGTGTTATCCGCCGAAATGGCCTTTTCTTCACCAGAAGCGCGCGCAGATCGAGTGAGTGCGTTAAATTTCCTGATGACAGCGAATGCAGGAATCGTGGTCGTACCAGTAGCTGGACTACGAAAATATTTGCCAACGAAAGAAACGTGGCAAAATGCGCAACTTCATTGGGAAATCGGGACAGAAGTAGAACCTGAAATCCTCGCGCAACGCTTAGTGTTAATGGGCTATGAACGCCAATCGATGGTCGGAAAGCCTGGCGAATTTAGTATTCGCGGAAGCATTGTTGATGTCTATCCGCTAAATGCCGAATACCCTGTTCGGGTGGAACTGTTTGATGTTGAAATTGACTCAATCCGTTATTTTGAAGCGGATACCCAACGTTCATTAGAAAATCTTGAAGAAGTAACGATTTCACCAATGACTGATTTAGTATTCTCAAAGGCAGATATGAATCATGGCATGATGAGGTTACAAGATGCTCTAGAAAAACGTTTAGCGACAGCTAAAGATCAAACGGAGACCGATTTTTTAGAAGAATATTTTGGTCAGTTGCTGTCTTCTTGGGAACAAGGGATTCCTACAGAAAATGCTCACTATTATACAGATTTTCTGTACCAACAAAAAACTACGCTGTTAGATTATTTACCAGAAAATAGTTTGCTTTTTGTGGATGATTATTCTCGTATGATGGAAACGGAGCGAGAGATTGCTAGAGAGGAAGCGGAATGGCAAACCCTGAAAATTGAAGAAATGCGCGTGTTTTCTGAACAAACTTTTGGCGTAGACTTTCATGATCAATTGCGAAAAACTGCACGAAATACGACCTTCTTTTCACTTTTTCAAAAAGGGATGGGGAATCTTCGTTTCCAAGAAGTCCATAATTTCCAATATCGTTCAATGCAACAATTCTTCGGTCAAATGCCGTTGCTAAAAGCGGAAGTGGACCGTTGGCAAAAGCAAAACCAAACGGTTGTTGTTTTTGTTCCTACGAAAGAACGGATTCAAAAAGTCGAAGAGCTATTCCAGGACTTTGACATACCTAGCGTAGTAAGCAATTGGGATCAGCTGTTAGATGGACATGTCCAAATTGTTCAAGGGGCATTACAAACAGGGTTTGAATTACCTAAAAACAAGCTCGTGGCGATTACGGAAAAAGAAATTTTTCATACAACGACCAAAAAACGGGCACGTCGTCAAACAATCTCTAATGCGGAACGTTTGAAAAGTTATAGCGACTTAAAAACGGGCGATTATGTCGTTCATGCGAATCACGGGATTGGTAAATATATTGGTATGGAAACCTTAGAAGTTGATGGGGTCCATCAAGATTACATGACTATCTTGTACCAAAATGATGACAAGTTATTTATTCCAGTAACACAATTGAACTTGATTCAAAAGTTCGTTGCTTCCGAGTCTAAAACGCCGAAAATTAACAAGCTAGGCGGCAGTGAATGGACGAAAACTAAACGAAAAGTTGCTTCGAAAATTGAAGATATCGCGGATGATTTAATCTTACTTTATGCGACAAGAGAATCGGAAAAAGGTTATGCTTTTCCGCCAGATGATGCGTATCAAAAAGAATTTGAAGAGGCTTTTCCGTATTCTGAAACAGATGATCAATTACGTAGTGCTGCCGAAATTAAACACGACATGGAAAAATCTCGACCAATGGATCGTTTGTTAGTTGGCGATGTAGGGTTTGGTAAAACAGAAGTGGCTTTACGAGCGGCTTTCAAAGCTGTTAGCAACAATAAACAGGTCGCCTTTTTAGTGCCAACAACTATTTTAGCGCAACAACATTACGAAACGATTCAAGAGCGGTTTGAGGGCTTTCCTGTAGAAATTGGTTTATTAAGTCGTTTCCGCACGAAAAAACAGCAAAATGAAACAATTGAAAAAATTAAACATGGCCAAGTAGATATTGTGATTGGTACCCATCGTTTATTGTCGCAAGATATTAATTTTAGTGATTTAGGCTTGTTGATTATTGATGAGGAACAACGGTTTGGAGTGAAACATAAAGAACGACTAAAACAATTGCGTTCACAAGTGGATGTCTTGACGTTAACAGCAACGCCAATCCCAAGGACCCTTCATATGTCAATGTTAGGTGTCCGTGATTTATCCGTCATCGAAACCCCACCAGAGAATCGTTATCCGATCCAAACGTATGTCATGGAAAATAATCCTGGGGCGATTCGGGAAGCGATTGAGCGAGAAATGGCCCGAGATGGCCAAGTCTTTTATTTATACAATCGAGTAGATACGATTGAACGAAAAGTTGAAGAGTTACAAGCACTAGTTCCAGATGCACGAATTGCGTATGCACATGGTCAAATGACAGAAGTACAACTGGAGAATACTTTGTTTGATTTTATTGAAGGACAATATGATATATTAGTCACTACAACGATTATTGAAACAGGAGTAGATATTCCTAATGCTAATACCTTGTTTGTAGAAAATGCGGACTACATGGGCTTATCTACGTTGTATCAATTACGTGGTCGTGTGGGGCGTAGCAATCGAGTGGCCTATGCTTATTTTATGTACGAACAGCAAAAAATCCTAAACGAAGTTAGTGAGAAACGTTTAGAAGCAATTAAAGACTTTACGGAATTAGGTTCTGGGTTCAAAATTGCGATGCGTGACCTTTCCATTCGAGGGGCCGGAAACCTTCTTGGTGCCCAACAACATGGCTTCATTGATTCGGTTGGGTTTGATATGTACTCACAGATGTTATCTGAGGCAGTTGCTCGTAAACAAGGGAAAAATATCCAAGACCAAAAAACGTCTGTTGAAATTGATTTGGGCATCGATGCTTATATTCCAGGAACGTACATTACAGACGAACGACAAAAAATTGAAATTTATAAACGGATTCGTCAATTAGAAAATATGGATATGTACGAAGAATTAGAAGCGGACTTGCTAGACCGCTTTGGAGAGTATCCTGACGAAGTGGCGCATTTATTAACCACTGGCCGTATCAAAATGGATGGCGACCGTGCCTTGTTAGAAAGTATTCGTAAACGCGACCAAAAAGTCAAGTTTGTGTTAAGTAAAATTGGCACAAAAACATACTCTGTGGAGCAGTTGTTTGAAGCGTTATCGGCAACCAGCTTAAAAGCGGATCTAGCAGTTGAGAAAGAACAAATGACTATTTCCTTGAAGTTGCCGAAAGATTGTAAAGAAGCTGTTTGGATTCAAGAAATTGCTACTTTTACAACCGCATTGCGACAAGAAAAATACAAACATTCGCAAGAAACGGATTCCCTTTAAAAGGAGGCCTAGAAGATGGCACAAAAAGAAATGCAACGAATGATGCAAGGTGCCGTTGTGTTAACCATTGCTTCCTTCATTGCAAAAGTGTTGAGTGCGTTTTATCGCGTTCCTTTTCAGAACTTTGTAGGGGATGAAGGATTTTACGTGTATCAGCAAGTTTATCCAATCTATGGGATTGCGATGACATTAGCATTGTCAGGCTTACCGCAATTTATTTCCAAAATTGTTGCTGAACAACCAGATATTCGGAGTCAAAAACAAGTGTTGCGCCAACTATATCCCTATGTGTTATGGTTAGCGATTGCTTGTTGGGCCTTCTTTTTCTTTGGTAGTCAAGAAATTGCTATTAGTATGGGGGATGCTGCACTCCAACCATTAATGGAAGTTGTTTCTTTTACCTTTTTACTCGTTCCAATTCTTTCCTTCTATCGTGGAAATTTTCAAGGTCATTTGTTGATGGTGCCTAGTGGTATTTCACAGGTGATGGAACAGTTTGTGCGTGTCGGGGTTATTCTAGTAGCTGCGTTGTCCTATCATTACTTTGGTGGCTCCATTTACCAAACGGGGACGGTGGCTATGAGTGGTGCGTTGGCTGGCGGTGTCTTAGCGGTACTTGTCTTATGGTACTACAATCGAAAAATTCTTAGTGGAAGTACGGAATACTTGCATCAATGGAAGATTATGCCTCAAACCACAGGACTATTTAAACGTTTAATGATTGAGGGTGGTTTGGTCTCTTTATATAGTGCTTTTCTGATTCTATTTCAATTAATTGATTCCTTTAAAGTAAAAAATGCCCTCATGCTTTTCGGGCTCTCTGATTTAGCTGCGAAAGTGGACAAAGGGGTCTATGATAGAGGACAACCACTAGTTCAATTAGGATTGGTAATTGCTTTAGCTTTAAGCTCGACCTTTTTACCAGGTTTGACAAAATATTTTATGAAAAAAGACCGTCAACAATTTTTACAAGTTGCAAAAATCTTTTTGCGTCTTACCACAACCTTGGCATCGGCAGCTTCGATTGGTCTAATGATGTTATTGCCGTACATGAACTTTACACTTTTTAAAGATTATAAAGGCAACGATGTTTTAGGGGTGTATGTTTTATCCATCGCTTTTATGGCCATTATTCAGGCCTACCAAAGTATTGAACAAAGTCGCAATCGTTTTAAAGGTCCTTTAGTGGCAGCTGGTGTGGGCTTATTAGTGAAATTACTGACAACGGGCTTTTTCACCATTCGTTGGGGAACATTAGGTGCTAGTTGGTCTACTATTCTTGGGTTACTAGCGACGCTATTCGTTTTAGTCCGACAATCGGATGCAGCGATTAATTGTTTTGTTCGAGAACGAAACTTTTTGAAAAAACTGTTGCTTAGTTTAGCAATCATGATGCTGTCATTACTGGTCTATCAAGGAATTATCTCCATCTTGTTCCAAGGTGTGCATCACCGAAGTCAAGCGTTTTTCGTTACAGTTTTAGGTGTTGCAGTGGGTGGTACAGTTTTTATTAGCACCATCATTAAGTTAGAATTATTTACGATACGTGAATGGTTAAGTTTACCGTATGGCGCAAAAATTTTACGAATGAGACAAAAAAAATAAAAGAGGTGAATGTGATGCGGTTAGATAAATTTTTAAAAGTTTCTCGCATTATTAAAAGAAGAACAGTTGCCAAAGAAGTCGCTGATAAAGGTCGGATTCAAATCAACGGAGTCTTAGCCAAATCTTCTAGTACTGTGAAGATTGGTGACCTTGTCAAAATTCAATTTGGGAACAGAATTTTAGAAGTAGAAGTCCTGCAACTAAATGACTCTACGAAAAAAGAAGATGCCACAAAAATGTATGAAATAAAATCAGAAACACGTGTCTCTGAAGAATAAGCAGGTGAGGATGGAGCGCTTGGCAAGTTCATTGAAAAGATGAATATTCCAAGCGCTTCATCCTTTCAGCGTTTTAATGAAACAGACGCGCCGCTTTTGAAAAAAATTAATAAATCAACCGCTGTTATTTCAAAAGCAAAGAATATTTTAGAAAAAAGCTTGATTTTCTTTAACTTCTCTGAAATTAACATTAGACAAGGTTCTTAGATGTTGGTATAATAAAACGGACAATCCAAAGCGAGTGGAGCGAGACGATGGGAAAGAATGAAAAAAACTCGAAGAAAGTTGCGGCATTGGAAAATGACTACACGAAAGAACAGTATGTCGAATTCCAAAAACAACAGAAACAATTGATTTTTAGACGCAGACGCTTGGCAGCGATTTTTCTCGTGGCCTTCATTATTTTTGCCTTTTCTGGCATCCAATTGATGAAAGATTATCATCGCTTAGGTGCTTTCAAACAAGAACGAGCAGATGCAATTGCTGAATCCGTAGCAGTTGATAAGAAGGTCAAGGATCTAAAAAAAGACGTTGCTTTGTTAAAAGATGATGATTATGTGGCAAAATTAGCACGTAGCCGTTTCCTTCTCTCAAAAGAAGGCGAACAGATTTATCCCACACCAGAACAAATGAAAAAAACACAGACTTCTGGAGCGGAAGAAAGCAAGAGCAGTTCAGAAAAAAATAGTCAATCACAGTCTTCAACTGAAACAACTAAGTCTTCAGCTGAATAAACTGCAATTATAATTAGGGAAAAAATAGGAGGAACAATTTTTTTATGTCAATCGAAGTAGGAGCTAAATTGCCAGGAAAAGTGTCAGGGATTACTAACTTTGGTGCATTTATTGATTTAGGAGAAGGAAAAACTGGGTTAGTACACATCAGTGAAGTGTCTAATGGATTCGTTAAAGATATTCATGATGTATTAACAGTAGGTGACGAAGTAACAGTGAAAGTAACCTCAGTTGGTGACGACGGCAAAATTGGCTTATCGATCCGTAAAGCACAAGAGCCAGCAGAAGGGCAACAACCAAAACGTGAATTTCAACGTCGTGAAAACAATTATGAGAATCGTGACCGTAATCCACGCGCAGGGGGCAAAAAGCCTTTCAATAAACCACAAGCAAATAACAATAACAATAAACAAGATTTTGACTCATTGATGAGCTCTTTCTTGAAAGATAGTGATGACCGTTTATCTTCATTAAAACGTAATACTGAAGGCAAACGTGGCGGACGTGGCGGACGTCGCGGCTAAGCACAAACAAATAGGGGGACTGGGGATAACGAATGGGTTATTTCTCGGTTCCTCTTTTATTCTAAGGAAGAAAGAAGGGCGAACAATGTTTTGGCAGTTTTATAAACGAGGAAAAGAACAAGGATTTTGGCAACCGCATCAAACAATCGTGGTCGCCGTTTCTGGTGGTGTAGACTCCATGGCCCTTTTGACGTTAATGGAACAGGTGGCAGAAAAAGAACAATTACAATTGGTTGTTGCACACGTCAATCATCAATTGCGAGAAGCGTCGGCACAGGAAGCGCAATATCTCGCTACCTATTGTCAGCAGCGAGAGCTAACGTATTATGAAACACGTTGGGAAGACCCTGAAAAGCAACGAAATTTAGAAGCAAAAGCGCGCACATTTCGTTATGAATTTTTTAAAGAAGTCATGGAAATTGAAGGTGCGGCGGTCTTAATGACGGCACATCATCTAGACGATCAAGCGGAAACGATTTTAATGAAGCTGATTCGAGGAACTAATTTTTCCCATTCCGCGGGCATTAAAGAGAGACGGCCTTTTGCGACAGGGGAATTGATTCGTCCGTTACTTATTTATCCAAAAGAAGAATTGTATCAATTTGCACAGCGCCAAGCATTCGTTTATTTTGAGGACGAAACGAACCAAACCAATGAATATTTGAGAAATCGACTCCGTAATCAGGTTTTGCCGCTATTAAAGCAGGAAAATCCGCAATTCTTAGATCAGATTGCTTCTTTTAGTAATGAACAACGTTTTGCCCAAGAATTTATTCAAGAACAAATTGAGCCTCAATTATCTGAAGCCGTAGAACCAACCAAACAAGGCTGGCGCATTCCTTTGAAGAGATTATTAAAAGAAACGCCTGCGTACCAGCACTTCTTTTTAACCGCGTTTTTCCAAAAAACATTAGTGCCATTAGGGGTTTCGTTAAACCAACGCCAGATGACACAAATTTTAAAAGTTTTGAATGATGAACGGCAACCGCAAGGCTCGGTTATGTTAGAACAGCAATGGCAACTAGCTAAAAGTTATGATTGGCTATGCTTAGAACAAAAACAGGCTGCACTGCGAGAAGAAGTTACACATTTATTAGTACCTGGTGCGGGGATTTATTTATCGGAAACCGAGTGGCTAGGATTAATTGCGACAGACAAACCGTTTCCTCTTCCTGAAGAGATTAATCAATGGGCGGGCCAGTTGTTAGCAATCCCATTGTCCACAGCCACACCTTTGACCGTTCGTCATCGCCAAAGTGGTGATCGAATTACATTAAAACCAGGGTTTACGAAAAAATTAAGCAGAGTTTTTATTGATCAAAAAGTGCCAAATGAAGCGAGAGAGAGTGCTTGGGTCATTACGGATGAGCAAGAGGAAATCATTTGGGTACCAAAATTTGCAAATTCCTATTTGAGTATTCCTTTAGAAACTGATAAAATACACTACAGACTCCTTTTTAAGACAAAGGAGTAATGCTGAAAGGAGCGCACTATGATAGAAAAAGATATTGAGAAAGTCCTAATCTCCAAAGAAGAAATTCTTGCGAAGTCTGCAGAGCTTGGCAAGCAACTGACAGAAGAATATCAAGGGAAAAATCCTTTAGTGGTCGGTATTTTAAAAGGTGCAGTACCATTTATGGCTGATTTGACTCGTGAAATCAATACTTATTTAGAATTGGACTTTATGGATGTATCTAGCTACGGCAACGCGACAGTTTCTTCAGGCGAAGTAAAAATTGTCAAAGACTTAGACACAAATGTCGAAGGTAGACATATTTTAATCGTAGAAGATATCATCGATAGTGGTCGTACATTAGCGTATTTAGTAGATTTGTTTAGATACCGTAAAGCTGCATCTGTGAAAATTGTTACCTTATTAGATAAACCAGAAGGCCGTGTAGTAGACATTAAAGCTGACTACGTAGGGTTTGATGTGCCCAATGAGTTTGTGGTCGGTTACGGATTAGACTATGCAGAAACGTACCGCAACTTGCCTTATATTGGCGTTTTAAAACCTGAAGTTTACGAATCAAATTAATATCTATCAAGGAATTAATTGTGTTACAATGTAAAGGTCAGGATTGATAAAAGAATAACATGAATTGTAATGATGAGCATAAGGAGGACAGGCATGAACAAAAAGAATAATGGCATGAAAAATGGTTTATACTACGTCTTAGTAGTACTTGCCATGGTCATGGTTGTCTATTTCATTTTTGGAAATAACAACCAACAATCGCCAGACATCGATTACTCAACCTTCCAACAACAATTGGAAGACGGAAAAGTCAAAGACATGACCATTCAACCAACCAATGGGGTTTACCGGATTGAAGGTCAGTATAAAGAAAAACAAGAAGTGAAAGACACAGGTGGTCTGTCATTGTGGGGCTCAACGCAAGCGTCGTCAAAAGGCTTCACAACAACCGTTTTACCTAGTGATACAACCTTAGCTGGCATTCAAGATGCGGCACAAAATAACAAGGTGAAGCTAGTTGTCAAAGAACAATCAACAAGTGGTGCTTGGTTGTCACTGTTGTTTAGTTTCTTACCATTAGTGATTATTTTCTTCTTCTTCTACATGATGATGAGCCAACAAGGCGGTGGCGGTGGCGGCGGTGGCCGTGTGATGAACTTCGGTAAATCAAAAGCCAAAGAAGCCGATAAAAAAGCTAACCGTGTCCGCTTCTCAGATGTAGCTGGTGCGGAAGAAGAAAAACAAGAATTAGTTGAAGTAGTGGAATTCTTAAAAGATCCACGTCGTTTCGCTGAATTAGGCGCACGGATTCCTGCGGGCGTACTATTAGAGGGACCTCCAGGGACTGGTAAAACGTTACTTGCTAAAGCTGTAGCAGGTGAAGCAGGTGTGCCATTTTACTCAATCTCAGGTTCAGATTTCGTTGAAATGTTTGTCGGGGTCGGTGCTAGCCGTGTCCGGGATTTATTTGAAACAGCGAAGAAAAACGCGCCTGCAATTATCTTTATCGATGAAATCGATGCAGTTGGTCGTCAACGTGGTGCTGGTATGGGTGGCGGACACGACGAACGTGAACAAACCCTTAACCAATTATTAGTTGAGATGGATGGTTTTGATGGCAATGAAGGAGTTATCGTAATTGCTGCAACGAACCGTTCAGACGTGTTAGACCCAGCGTTGTTACGTCCAGGTCGTTTTGACCGCCAAATCTTGGTAGGACGTCCAGATGTCAAAGGTCGTGAAGCGATTTTACGTGTTCATGCGAAAAACAAACCGTTAGCTGATGACGTTGATTTGAAAGTTGTTGCACAACAAACACCAGGTTTTGCTGGTGCTGATTTAGAAAATGTCTTAAACGAAGCAGCCTTAGTTGCCGCTCGTCGTAACAAGAAAAAAATTGATGCTTCTGATGTGGATGAAGCTGAAGACCGCGTAATTGCTGGTCCAGCTAAAAAAGATCGCGTGATTAATAAAAAAGAACGCGAAATGGTGGCTTACCATGAAGCGGGACACACAATCGTTGGTTTAGTCTTAAGCCGTGCCCGTGTTGTCCATAAAGTAACAATTATCCCTCGTGGTCGCGCAGGCGGTTATATGATTGCTTTACCAAAAGAAGATCAATTCTTAATGACTAAAGAAGATATGTTTGAACAAATCGTTGGCTTACTTGGTGGACGTACAGCAGAAGAAATTATCTTTGGCGTTCAATCAACAGGGGCTTCAAATGACTTTGAACAAGCAACAGGGATTGCCCGTAGCATGGTAACTGAATATGGAATGAGCGACAAATTAGGACCTGTTCAATATGAAGGAAACCATCAAGTCTTTGTCGGTCGTGATTATGGTCAAACAAAAGCTTACTCAGAACAAGTGGCGTTTGAAATCGATCAGGAAGTTCGTCGTATCTTAATGGATGCTCATACGAAAGCGCATGAAATTATCGAAGCGCACCGTGAACAACATAAACTAATCGCTGAAAAACTATTAGAATATGAAACATTAGATGCAAAAGCAATCAAATCATTATTTGAAACAGGTAAAATGCCTGAAGGTACTGACAGCGACTATCCTAGTGAAAAAGAAGCGCAAACATTCGAAGAAGCAAAACGTGCTTTAGAAGAAAAAGAAGCGCAAAAACAAGTTGAAGAAAAGCAAGACTTTGAAGAAGCGAAAAAAGAATTACATGATGAAGCAGAAGAAGTCAAAGTAGAAAGCGAACAAACAGAAAAAGAAGTCCAATCTGAAGAGAAAAAAGATTCAGATTCCAATTCTGAATATGATCGCAATAACTACGAAGATCGTTATAAATAACCAATTAGTAGAAGGTGCAGTATTTGTCGAGTTGACGAATACTGCACCTTCTATAATATTAAGATATTCTATAGAAGGAAGATTATTTGGTTGAAAAAACACCTGATTCCTAGTATTATCTGACTAATGGACAAAAAAGCACCAAGAGAAGAGGAAAAAGAATGGAAGATTATTTAGTAAAAGCCCTTTGTTATAAAGGTTCAATACGAGCATATGCCATCAGTGCCACTGAAACTGTTAGTGAAGCGCAAAGAAGACATGATACATGGAGTTCTTCTACCGCAGCGTTAGGACGCACATTGATTGGAGCCCTTTTACTAGGAGCGACTTTAAAAGGTGACGATAAATTAACTGTAAAAGTACAAGGAAATGGCCCAGCTGGCGCTATAATTGTTGATAGTAATGGCCGTGGAGAAACAAAAGGCTACATTAAAAATCCACATGTCAGCTTAAAGTTGAATGCAACAGGTAAAATTGATGTACGTGGTGCTGTCGGTAACGAAGGAATTTTCACAGTCATTAAAGATTTAGGATTAAAAGAAACCTTTTCTGGACAAACACCTATTGTTTCTGGTGAAATCGGTGAAGACTTTACATATTTTATGGCGGTCTCTGAACAAGTTCCTTCAGCTATCGGTTTAGGTGTATTGGTGGACACGGATGAATCTGTGAAAGCAGCCGGTGGTTTTATGATTCAAGTAATGCCAGGTGCCGATGAAAGTACCATTGATTTTATTGAACAGCGTCTAGCGGAAGTGCCACCGATTTCACAATTACTAGAAAATGGAGAAACACCTGAACAAGTCTTGTATCGCTTATTGGGAGAAGACGAAGTAGAAATTTTAGAAAAAATGCCTGTACAATTTAAATGTGACTGTTCCAAAGAAAAATTTGCGACCGCTTTGATTGCTGTTGGGATCGATGAATTAAATGCGATGATTGATGAAGATCATGGAGCAGAAGCAGTTTGTCAATTCTGTAACAATAAATATCACTATAGTGAAGAAGAATTAATTGAACTTCGCGATGAAGCGATTCGCAATACGAAACAAAAGTAGGAGGAAAGACTATGTGGAAAATTGGAGACGTTGAAATCCCCAACCGTGTTGTCGTAGCTCCGATGGCGGGTATTAGTAACGCCGCTTTTCGTGTGACTGTAAAAGAATTTGGCGCAGGATTAGTCGTTTGTGAAATGATTAGTGACAAAGGAATTAAATTAAGAAACAAAAAAACCTTAGAAATGCTATATATTGATGAGCGAGAATATCCTTTAAGTGTACAAATTTTTGGTGGAGATAAAGAAACATTAGTGGAAGCTGCTAAGTTTGTGGAAGAAAATACGCAAGCGGCGATTATTGATATTAACATGGGTTGCCCTGTCAATAAAATAATTAAAGCTGAAGCTGGTGCGAAATGGTTGCTGGATCCGAATAAAGTGCATGAGATGGTTCACGCAGTCTCTTCGGCAGTTTCTTTGCCTGTCACTGTAAAAATGCGAACAGGCTGGGATGAAGATCATCTATATGCTGTAGACAACGCTTTGGCTGCCGAACAAGCAGGCGCTTCGGCAATTGCTATGCATGGTCGGACACGTGTCCAAATGTACGAAGGGACAGCCAACTGGGACGTTTTAAAGGAAGTGAAAAAGCATTTAACCATTCCTTTTATGGGAAATGGAGATGTCAAAACGCCTGAAGATGCTAAACGCATGTTAGAATATGTTGGAGCGGATGGTGTGATGATTGGTCGAGCTGCTTTGGGCAATCCTTGGATGATTCAACGGACGAAAGAATACTTGGAAACGGGCGAATTGATGCCTGAGCCTTCACCAGCTGAAAAAATTAACATTGCAAAAGTTCATTTACAACGATTAGTGGATTTAAAAGGTGAAAAAATTGCGGTCCGTGAGTTTCGCCAACATGCTTCTTACTATCTAAAAGGAATTTCGCGAGCAGCCAAAGTGAAAGTTGCGATTAACCAAGTTGAAACACAACAAGCAGTTGTCGATTTACTTGATGCCTTTGTAGAGAAGATTTCCAAAGTTGCTGTAACTACTATAGAAGAATAAAAAATTCAAGCCGAAAGTAAAATTCGGCTTGCTTTTTTTCGAATTACTGTGGCATTATTAGGATAGGTTAAAATCAAGAATGGAGGAACAACAGTGGCAGAAGAACAACAAGCGCATTTAGAGGATTTAAATGATCAAATGCTCGTGCGCCGCGAAAAAATGGAAGCTTTACGTGAAGAAGGGATTGATCCTTTCGGTAAACGTTTCGATCGCACTCATAATTCAGCAGAACTTCATGAACAATATGATAATCATACAAAAGAAGAACTTAGTGAAATGAATACAGAAGTCAGCGTTGCTGGACGTATGATGACAAAACGTGGTAAAGGAAAAGCTGGTTTCGCCCATTTGCAAGACCGTGAAGGCCAAATTCAAATTTATGTTCGGAAGGACCAAGTTGGAGACGAAGCCTATGAACTATTTAAACATGCTGACTTAGGCGACTTCTTTGGTGTGACAGGTCAAATAATGAAAACCAATACGGGGGAAGTTACTGTTAAAGCTCAAACAATTACGTTATTAACTAAAGCTTTGCGTCCATTGCCAGATAAATACCATGGATTAACGAATGTGGAACAACGTTATCGTCAACGCTATTTGGATTTAATCAGTAACAAAGAAAGCTTTGATCGTTTCATGAAACGCAGTCAAATTATTAGCGAAATCCGTCGTTATCTAGATGGCAATGGCTATGTCGAAGTAGAAACGCCTGTCTTGCATAACGAAGCAGGAGGAGCTGCTGCTCGTCCATTTATCACACACCATAATGCATTAGATATGGACTTATACTTACGCATTGCCCTAGAGTTACATTTAAAACGTTTAATTGTCGGTGGCATGGAAAAAGTATATGAAATTGGTCGTGTCTTCCGTAATGAAGGAATCGATACCACTCATAACCCAGAATTTACAATGCTAGAAGCTTATACCGCTTATACTGATTATCAAGATGTGATGGATTTAACAGAGGGAATTATTCGTAATGCTGCGGAAAAAGTCTTAGGAACTACTGATATCACGTACGATGGTCAAGCGGTTGACTTAGGAAGTCCTTTCAAACGTCTACACATGGTAGATGCGGTCAAAGAACAAACGGGCGTAGATTTTTGGCAAGAGATGACGATAGAAGAAGCCCGTGCGTTGGCTAAAGAACATAATGTTGAAATTACAGATGCCATGACAGTCGGTCATATCATTAATGAATTTTTCGAAACATTTGTAGAAGATACGTTGCAACAACCAACATTTATTTATGGTCACCCAGTCGCTGTTTCACCATTAGCGAAGAAAAATCCAGAAGATGGTCGTTTCACTGACCGCTTTGAACTGTTTATTATCGGAAAAGAGTTTGCTAATGCATTTACAGAATTAAATGATCCAATTGACCAACGTGAACGTTTTGAAGAACAAGAAAAAGAACGGGAACAAGGAAATGATGAAGCACACGGAGTAGATGAAGATTTCATCGAAGCCTTAGAATATGGCTTACCACCAACCGGAGGATTAGGTATTGGGATTGATCGACTAGTTATGTTATTGACTGATGCACAATCAATTCGTGATGTCTTGCTATTCCCAACAATGAGATAAAAAAAGATGCCTTAAGGGCATCTTTTTTTTGTATTCGCAAAAAATTAAATAAAAAAAGAATAGAAAAACAATTGAAACTAATTCTTTTTTTCTAAAAAAATCGAAGATGAGTAATAAAAAGAATGGGTAATCTGATAAAAAAACGAACTTTATCTAATCGGATAAGAAAGAATAATCGGTATTGAAAAAAAGTTTAAAAAAAGTGAAAATAATGATTGACCAATGCTTGAAATCTTGGTATATTATTACATGTCGCAAGGCGAGTCACACAGCTGAGCGATTCAGAAATCAAT